>JAEEGJ010011395.1_pt1 | contig 22588 bp, 16 predicted proteins | sample 8958761 | NCBI WGS metagenome assembly JAEEGJ01 (sample SAMN16246546, study PRJNA631951) | gut metagenome | biome: gut microbiome; feature: rumen; material: RS-attached | host: Bos | place: Iran: Karaj | collected 2018-10 | reverse complement strand
AAGACTTATTCAGAGGTTAAAAAATAACCAAATAGATCACTGTTTTTATAGTGTGAAGAAAAATGGGGTAAAACACAAGATATAGAAAATCTTCACACAAAACAGCGAAAGGCCAAAATTATTTTGTCGGCAATTTCGTCATAATAAGATTTTTTTTAAGATAATCACTATTAAGTTTTACATCCACTCCATCAAGCATATTCTCTACCATTTGGGTGTAACCTCCGATAGGAATCCCCTGGTAAAGAGCATTAAAGTAATTATTATCGTAAGTAAACCTAACCGGCAATCTCTTTATAATTGACGCAGGTAACTGGCTACATTCCCTTCCCCATTGTTTTTCTGTATAACCCTTAATCAATTTCTCATATATATCAGTTCCAACCAATGATATTGCTTGCTGTTCTAAATTTTGAGGTTTTTCAATTCCTAAACCCTTTCTTTGTCCATCTATTATTTCAAAAGCCTCTTTTGGTGTTTTTACTCCCCACATTTTATTAAATGTATACATATTAAATGGAAGTGAATATATCTCACCTTTATAGTCAGCAATCGGAGAATTCGTATACCTATTAAAAGTCGTAAACTGATTTAAATAATCCCAAACAGCTTTATTATTGGTATGAAAAATATGTGCACCATATATGTGTACGTTTATATTTTCAATCCGTTCAGTATAAATATTTCCTGCAACATGAGAGCGTTTATCAACAACAAGTACAGATTTTCCGTTACTTCTAGCAAGATCAGCAAAGGTTGCCCCAAATAATCCTGCACCAACAACTAAATAATCATAATGCATGCAAATCAAACCTGCAAAAACAAATGAACAACACTACAAACATATATAAAATACAAGATACATTTAAGTCTCTACTCTTCTAGTCGGTGTAACGTTACCAACATGATTAAAACCAGCAAACATAAGCAACAAAAAGATATTGTAACATGCATCCAAATAATGATGCTCCACCGAACAATGTAGTGCAACAATAATCATGATACAAACCAACCTATTCTTTTCTAATTTTAAAGTTCGTCTTACGAAAATCATATACGACACAACTATAATCAACAAAGGCAAAACACCAAATCTAAGTAAAATATTGCAGTATGAAATGTCTATAAAATTATAAAATTTTGGATATACTGTTGTACTACCAAATCCAACCATCACAAAATACTTTCCAAATAATGAAAATCCTACATTAGTCATATTATAATGAGCTAATCTAAATCTGTCCGAAAACAGGCGATTAACATAGGATAGAGTCTCATTGGAGTTATCATAATAATATGATAGTCCAACTGTTATAGCGGCTAATAGAAGGAAAGCCCACAATGCAAAATTGTGAATAATTTTTTTATTAACAAAACAAATAAACTTTGATGATAAATATCTGCTATTCAGCAGATCAAACACAATAAACAAAGCAAACAAAATAGAACAAATAATCGAATTACGGGTGGCTGTGTACATATACTGTATATAAACAAAAACAGCCAAAATTACCAACAATACAAAAGTATTCTTTTTCATTAACGCCCAAACAGCAAGAAGCAAATACAATACAGCAGCTGCGAAATCTGTTGGATAGTTTGCCCCTAATGCATATCTAATTCCCCTTGAGGTAGAGTACTTCAAGTTAGGAATCAACTCATATAAAGCCAATCCAACTTCCGTTATAACAACCAAACCAACTGACAGAATAAACACCCTCAGTATATGCTTATATGACACGGAATAACAAGCCACAGCAATACATATATTTATAAAAACATATATATCATTATTAGCAATTAAGTAGGAAAGATAGAAGCAAGATAACAAACTCAAGGCAAGAATTAAATACAACCACCTTTTATCTAGTATCATCCTAACGACTGCAACCAAGGCAAACAAACAGCTACTGTACAAAAACAAATCATTAAAGCCATATATCCAGGTTATTCTTGTACCAATCATAGAGCCAATGCATATGTAATATTTACACAGATAAATATACAAGAAAACAAGGAACAGCGTATTGTAAACAAAAAGAAGCTTATCTCCGGTTTTATTCGATACATTAAGAGCAAAATTCTTGAACATGAAGTTCCATAATTTTGCAAACATATTCTGAATAAACGCAAATATTTGAGAATACAAATGCAACAATGCAAATGAAAATAAGAAAACAACAAACCACTTGGAAAAGCCAATGTCAGAAAATGCAGCTTTGATAACATCCGACACATGTGGATTTATCACCACGCGCTTCAGCTTATATGATTCATCATTAACACCGATATCAATTCTTACATTCGATGCCAATACACCGAGGTGAAGCATCGCTATAGTATTTTTTGATGATAAAACTTTTCTGAAGGATTTAAACTCATCATACCCTTGTTTAGAATTAGAGTAATATACCTGAATTTGAATTTCATCACTTGAAATTCCTCTTAAATCCAACAACAAACTGGATAAAAAGATTTCCTTACCGAAATCATAGACCAATTGAGGATCTGTCTCATTTTTGACATTCCCTAATAAATTTGCCTGCAAATTGTGGTGAGCAAAATCCGAAATATCCAAATCAGAACGGGAATACTTATTACTTGAATATGCACATATATTAAATACACACACAAACAGCTGTGTTATAAAAAAAGAAACTAAAACAGAAAAGAATACGCTGACAGCACTAAATTTTATCATCTCATTTCACTAGGATAAGTATTAAATTCTCATACAACAATTGCATCAATTTTACGGCCAAATTAACCTAACATAATTCGGCAATTCAGATGCAACTACAATCTATCACGCCAAGTTTTTTTAATATGGAACGATTAGTTTCTTTGACTACGGCCCCCTTCCAATTATTGGCATAGGCTGAAAACTTCATGTATTTATCAAATGACAATCTTCTATCTAATAAATCATAGTCAAAAGAGACATTAGTTTCAACAGACCAGAAATAATCTAAAAACTGAATATATTCCTCAATCTTCTCGCAATTTATCGCGAATATTCCATCTATATTAACTATACTCTCTGATATTGAGTTTCTATGGGACTCAAGCCATGATAACTCAAAGCATAGGAAATTTGTCTGCATTCGATTGTTCTGCTCTAGAAATTCAACCTGATTATCCGGCAATCTATTCTGTATATTTTCCGCAAGATAATAACAGTAACTCTCACATCCCAATAATTTATCAAACCTTTCAAACAGAAAAGGTAAGTTACAAAACTCATACCCAAACAGATAACCGCTATTAACCCAAATAACATTACCATTGCAGATTGAATTATTCAGCAGGAGAAACCACAAAACTCTGTTATTTTTAATTTTTTCAATCAATCCATCACTAATATTATCGAAATCACATACCAAAGTCTCTGCCATTATAACAAGAGAGACAGAGAAATTATTTTTCCCACACACTATTTCATTAATTATATTCTTTAACCCGGCATAAAGGTTACGATCCCTATTACAATCAATATTGCATAATATAGAAATATGATAAAAATATTTTTCGGAGCTGTTTTTTACGCAGGATCTGAAGGTCATGACTGTCATTTCCAAATCATCTGTATCCAAAGGCATTACGATACTTACAAACCATCTATCAGCAGATGAACAGTTTTTTCCTGCAACGATTTCTATTACCTCCAGTTTATCAGCAAAAGAAGTATTAATAGGCATTTTTATATATTTTTCATCAAAAAAGAACGGAATTGATTTCTTAACTTTAAAACCAAGTCTGAATTTGTAGTAAAAGAAAGCTCCTGTAATTCTTTCTGCAATAAAACCAAAAACTCTCGAACCATAAAAAGAATAATTTGAAAGATTCAATTTACGTTTAAGATGGAACATTAAATTAAACAACAGTTCGCAATATTCAAAAAATATTTCTTTTTGAACAATAAACATATTGTAAAGAGAACTCTTTCCAAAAGGTAATGACAAATATTCCTTAAAAAAAGGATAGAAATCAGAATTATTTTTCTCAAAATAATCAAGACATAAATCTAAATCATTCCTATGATGATATTCGCAGAACTGATCATAAATTGAAATGTCTTGTTTATTTCCGCACAATCCTGCACAAATGATCTGATTTGTTCCTATAAAATCATCTATAGTCTCAGAATCAACATCAAAAATTCTTCTATAATGACATAACCCAACATAATCTGGAGAATCTATTTTTTCATAATTTTTCCAAACCCAGTATATTGCAGTTAACTCACAGAAAGAATAATTCAAGTCAGATATATTATCACCGGTATCATCTCCAATTGTATTTTGCAACAGCCATTGTTTTTCGCTGAAAGAGACCAAGCCTTGAGTGTATTTTTGTTCAAGCAATGCTCTTCCAGCATTAATTGGAAGATACAGAGGGTCATCAAAAATTCTAGAAGATTTGTGATAACATACGATAAGCTTGCACTTCTGAGATAACATATCAAACCCTTTAATCAATTTGTTGAAAAAGTTGAAGATACGATTTTAGTGATCATCTTACAAAAAACTCCGCTATACCTACCCTCATTTTTTCCGTACATAATGTAGTGGTACCACGGGTCTGAAGCAGAATCACAAACATCTTTGTATAGTTTCAGATAAATTTCTTTGTTAAATAAATTCAATCCAGGATTATGACCATTATCCCTTCCTTCCTGTTTACCGTATAATACAAAATGAACCCACGGATCCATTCCAACATCTGCCACATCGGGATATTCAGCTAGATAGCCTTCTTTGAAAAACAGCTCACATGGCGGATTTAGTCCGTTATCCCTTCCTTCCTGTTTACCGTATAAAACGAAATGCACCCACGGGTCCATTCCAACATCTGCCACATCGGGATATTCTGCCAGATAACCTTCTTTGAAAAACAGTTCTCGTGGAGGATTTAATCCGTTATTATTTGAATCTTTGCAACTAAAAAAATGCTTTATAACATCTTCTTTGCTTTTATAAGAAATTTTATTAATCGCAGCATATCCGTCAATAAAAAGAAAATCTTTTGTCAGTGACAACCTTATATTCCAATAGACTCTTTCGCAAAAATTCATAAAAGCTAACACAAAGTAAGGATAAAACAAAGAATGACCTATTATAGCCCTATTCTAAAGATATTTGTATATTTTCTTTACTTGTTAACGTATAATAAGACAGTGCAAATTAACGTATAATATGACAGTGCAAAAATATAAAATTTTAAATTTTTGAAATTATGGCTAAAATTCTAATTCACGTCCATGTTTACTACGTAAAATCGTGGTATAAAATTGAAAAGTGCTTAAAAAAAATAATGGCAGATAAGTCGAACGAAGTAAAAATTCTAACAACAGTTAGTGCAGTTATCGATGATTCAGACCTATATAAGATTGAAAAGACCAGAATTCCTAACATGTCATTGATACGGGTACCCAATGACGGTTACGATATCCAGCCTTTTTTTCTTCTATTAAAATCAGTCTCACTTGAACAGTACGATTATTTAATTAAATTGCACACGAAAAACGATGTATACGGAATAGATGTTAAGTCAAACGGACGCTATATATCTCGAGCCCAATGGTCAAATTTCCTAATGGATGCAATTGCGAGTACTCCAAAAGCATTCAAAGAAAACATTAACAAAATGCAGGCAGATCCGGCAATAGGGATGATCGGTTCCAGTTATTTTATCTCTAAAGTTTCGTCTTCAGACGAAGAAGAAAAAAGATTGATTGCTGATTTCGCGCATAAATTAGGCGCAGATAAGATTTCAGAATCTCAATATGTTGCAGGAACAATGTTTATAGTTAGAACCAGTATTCTTAAACCACTGATAGCGTCTGGAATGGTAAATGAAGAATTTGAACATTCCGAGTCTAGAAAACTAGGTGGAACCAAAGCCCATGCAATAGAACGTATATTGGGAATATTGGTTACTTTAAGCAAAAAAACAATAGTTGGTTATGATAAATCGTTATGGAAAGATTTAATCACCAGTTCTCTAGCGCATGCTTTGAGGAGATTTACCTTTGATAAAAGAATAACATCTAACGGACGAGTTCTAGTTCGAATATGCAGAATTCCAGTATGTAATTTCAAATATTCAAAATCATAGAACAAACGAAATTAGGAATAGAGCAACATTGTAAAAAAGAGAGATCAAAGCAAATAAGGATCAATGATGAAAGGAATAATTTTAGCTGGCGGTTCCGGTACCAGGCTCTACCCGTTGACCATGGCTGTGAACAAGCAGTTACTTCCAGTATATGACAAGCCAATGGTTTACTACCCTCTTGCAACGCTGATGATTGCCGGTATTAAGGAAATACTTTTAATCAGCACTCCTGATGATCAACATTTGTATAGACGACTATTAAAGGATGGTTCCCATTTAGGCATCAAAATTGAATATGCCATTCAGGAAGAACCCAAAGGTTTAGCGCAGGCATTTCTCATAGGAGAGAAATTTATCGGTAACGATTCAGTATGTCTGATTCTTGGAGATAACGTTTATCACGGCCATGGACTTACCTCACTACTGAGTAGATGTGCACAACTGAAGGAAGGGGCAATTGTATTCGGTTACAAAGTTCATGATCCCGTACGTTACGGAATTGTTGAATTTGACAAAGATAATAAAGTTGTGTCGATAGAGGAAAAGCCAGAACATCCAAAATCAAAATATGCAGTTACCGGCTTGTATTTTTATGATAACAAAGTCATCGAATACGCAAAGCAAATAACTCCGTCCAAAAGAGGAGAGCTTGAAATTACCGATATCAACAATCTTTATCTGAAAGCGGGGAAATTAGAAGTAGAAAAATTCAGCAGAGGGATAGCATGGCTAGATACAGGAACATATGACAGCCTACTGGAAGCTTCTGCGTACATAAGAACACTTGAAAGACGTCAGAACTGTCAGATCTGCTGTCCTGAAGAAATCGCATATATTCGAGGTTACATCAACAAAGAGCAACTGTTAAAACTGGCACAGCCTTTGATGAAAAATTCATATGGAAAATATCTCTGCGATTTAGCAGATGACATTTAGTCTAGGAATGAGTTATTTTCATACTAACGTAATAATTATTAGGTAAAACGAAAAGAGTAACAAAAATCAAAAGAGCATTCAAATGGATATAATTGAAACAAAGATTAAAGATGTAAAAATTTTAAAACCAAAGGTATTCGGCGACTCCCGCGGTTATTTCATGGAAACCTGGAGAGAGGAATTTTTCAGAAAAAATATTTTTGACAAGCCGCTGGTACAGGACAACCAGTCAAGTTCAACCATCGGTGTTCTCAGAGGATTACACTACCAGACAAGCCATACGCAGGGTAAACTTGTTAGAGTTTTATCAGGAAAGGTATTTGACGTAGCCGTGGATTTAAGAAAGAGTTCATCAACATTCGGTCAGTACGTAGGAGTAGAACTGTCTGATGCTAACAAGTTGCAATTCTGGGTTCCCGAGGGATTTGCTCACGGCTTTTATGTTATGAGCGAAGAGGCTGTTTTTGCATATAAATGTACCGACTACTACGATCCAAACTCCGAGCACTCAATCATATGGGATGATCCTACGCTTGATATTGCCTGGCCGGTCGTAAAAGGTGTTAAAATCAACCTTTCAGAAAAAGATTTAAACAGAGCAACATCTTTCAGAGATGCTGTATATTTTGACTAGATGAGACATTTTGTATTCTAAAGAAAGCAAGGTGATAATTGCAGAACAGTAAAATACAAGGAATAATATGAAAAAATTATTGGTAACAGGAGCTGCCGGTTTTATAGGTTCGAACTTTGTTCACTACTGGCACAATAACTATCCGGAAGATTTTATTGTAGTACTGGACGCTTTGACCTACGCAGGTAACCGCGACAATATTGCGGATTTAGAGGAAGAGGCAAACTTTAAATTTGTTCACGGAGATATCTGCGATACCCCATTGGTTGAAAAACTACTGTCAGAAAATGATATTGACACATTAGTGCATTTTGCAGCGGAATCACACGTTGACCGTTCCATAACCGGACCTGATGCATTTATCAATACCAACATTCTCGGAACATATTCACTTCTGAAAGCATGCAAAAAAATATGGCTCGATGGAGATAAAGTTAAGGAAGATCACCGGTTTCACCATGTTTCAACAGATGAAGTTTATGGAACTTTAAAACCTAATGATCCTCCTTTTGCAGAAACCAACCAGTATCTTCCAAATTCACCATATTCAGCATCAAAGGCTTCATCAGATTTGTTGGTAAGATCTTTCCATCATACCTATGGTCTGAATGTTACAACATCCAACTGCTCCAACAATTACGGTTACTATCATCATCCTGAAAAACTGATTCCTCTGACCTTAACCAATATACTGCGTGGCAAAAATATTCCTGTATACGGCGATGGAAAACAGATCAGAGACTGGCTGTTTGTAACTGATCACTGCTACGGCATTGATTTAGTATTGAAAAAAGGACGTCTTGGTGAAAGCTACAATATAGGCGGAATCAATGAGTGGGCCAATATAGATATCGTCAATCTGTTGTGCGAACAGGTAGATCAATTATTTGCAAACAATTCAGAATACAGTTCTCAGTATCCTGACTGTCCATGCAGCAAAGGAAAATCTTCCAGGACACTTATAACTCACGTAACTGATCGTCTAGGTCATGATCGCCGTTATGCAATAGATGCCCGTAAAATTATGACGGAGCTTGGATATAAACCAAAAGACAGTTTTGAGACCGGTATAACAAAAACCATCCGTTGGTATCTCGATCACCAGAATTGGTGGAAAAAACTGGTTAAGTAAACATCAATCCTTCATTATCAAAACTATCCAAATATTTTGGATAGTTTTGGTTGTCGCAATATTTCACAATATCGCAGTTTTTGGTTTATAATTTCGTTCAGAAATTTGATGATGCGTAGATGTCATGCCCATATCGGATAAAAATAGGTAAAGTTGAAGTCATTAAACGTAACAAAAGCCTTAAATAACAGATCATGGCATACAAAAGACGACTTTATTTCCTAAAGAATATGAGCAGGAAATCTATTGAAGAAATTATTACGTATTTCACTGGCTTTAAAAATATGAACCAAAAACTCGATTTGGATAAATAAATTTAATTAAAAATTTCATGAATTAAAAAAATAAGATGAGAGGATTCTTCCGTTTTGATCAGACTATATGTACCACTGCTGAACAGTAGAGTTTTCTAGTGCTCTAATGAATTTCCATAGTTTTTAATCTAAAACTTTGGAATTATTCACTTCCCTGAACAAAAACGTTAGGAAACCTTGATGAGGTAACTTATAGATGACAAAAAGAATTTCAATGTACTGTTTTTATGACAAAAATGGTATAGTAGGCGAATATGTATTCTACTACTTAAAGGCACTGAAAGAGGTTTCTGAATTTTTATACGTTATTGTAAATGGCTGTATTAACGAAAATGACCACGCTAAATTATTAGCAATAGCAAATCGTGTCGATATTAGAGAAAATTATGGGTATGACGCCTATGCTTATAAACATGCTTTGAATGAATGTAATAATATTCTTCCTGAGTACGACGAACTTATTTTTTCAAACAATTCGTTTTATGGTCCATTATATCCGCTGATAAACATGTTCAAATGCATGGAAACCAAGGGTACAAGTTCATCTAATGCATCAAACATTGATTTTTGGGGAGTAACTATACACCCTCGTATTGATTTCAAGATTAATGATAAGCAACGGCTCCCTTATATTAATGAGCATATTCAAAGTTATTTTGTTGTTTTCAAACGTCAAGTTTTTTTATCAAATACATTTTCTAATTTTTTTCAGAATCTGCCTTCCATCGACAATTTTCTTGATGCAGTAGTTTTATTTGAACTTGAGTTGACACGTATTTTAAGTGAAGAAGGAAATTTCAGCTATGCAAGCTACATAAACCCTTCTGATTTCCCTGGTAGTAACATTACAATCGCATATCCATACGATCTGTACCATGATGGAAAAAGTCCATTCATAAAACGCAAAGTTTTCTTCGAAAAATATCATGAATTTATATCTAAAAACCGGGGAAACCAATCGCGCAGACTGATGGACGAATTAAAAGCATCTGGCGCCTATCCTGTTGATCTGATTTGGAACGATCTTCTTCGGACGCAACGAATGTCAGTGTTACGAGAGAATCTTCATCTATGCTCTATCATTGACGGATCAGAACCTTGCTCTCTGACAGAAAAGGAAAAGAAAAATAAGGTAGCTTTGATATTATACATTTACTATGAGGATCAGGTTGAAAACTGTCTGAAGGATGCTATCAAACTTGTTTCACTGGCAGATGTGTATGTTGTGTGCTCTCGTAAAGACACACTTGAAAAAGCTCGAGAATTATTCTCAAAAAGAGCCTTCCGAAAGATTGAATTTATTCTGAAGCAGAACAAGGGAAGGGATGTGTCTTCCTATCTGATAGATGCAAAGTTTGTTTTCGATCATTACGATTACGTCTGCTATTTCCACGACAAAAAAAGTCCACAGCTTGCTAATAGATATACAGTACGTGATTTTTATGAGCACTGCATCGGTTCTATCCTTGATTCAGAATATTTCGCTATCAGGGTTATCAGGGAATTTGAACAAAATCCTAAATTAGGACTTCTTGTGCCACCTCCTCTGAACTGGGGACCATTCTATCCGTCAGAATACAATCTAAATCCCCAAAACAGAGAACTTATGCACCAGCTGATAGACGAACTGCATCTTAACGTTCCTTTCGATGATTATCCGGTCGCACCTTACGGAGATTTCTTTTGGGTAAGATCCGCAGCCATCAAACCGCTGTTCAACAAAAACTGGACCTATGACGATCTGCCCGACGAACCTCTTCCTGTTGACGGCACGATACTTCATGCATTGGAACGAATCATCCCATTTTGTGTTCAAAGTGCAGGATTTTATGCATCCTGGCTTAACTCACCAGCCACACAGAGACTTTATACAGACAACTGCTACCACTACACAAGGATGTTCAATCAATCTATGTTCAAAATATTTCCTTTCTGTGATTTACCATCAATGAGATATTTTTTAACACAAATCGACAAAAAGGAAAACCGCCGGACATCTCAAATTATTGCCGATTACGACAAGATAAAAAGAAAATATCGCAAATATTTTATTTTGAATATTCTTTCACTGGGAATCATTTCTAAATTCAGAAGAAAAAAACTTAAATTGAAAAGAATTATGCAAGATCAATTTCAAAAAAGCTAGCGCATACCGCATACGTACTATTCTTACTCTATAATACATAAAGTATCTAACTTTGATAGGTTGAGATAAATAGTTATACGTAATACTGAACTAGATATTTTATCTTTCACAATTTTGCTATATCTTGCTACAATATGCAACAAAAATAATTATTAAGAAATAATGTATGAGTAAAACGCAAAAAATATTATGTGTTGATTTAGACGGCACACTTGTTAATACAGATATGCTTTGGGAAAGTTTTCTCTTCCATCTTAAAAAAAATCCTTTAGTTTTTTTCTATGCTATTTTTTGGCTGTTGTTTCAAGGTAAATCAGGATTAAAGAGGAACCTGGCGAAGAATTTCAACTTTGATCCGAAATTACTGCCTTATAACCAGCAAATTATTTCATTCATTCAAGAACAAAAATCAAAAGGTTACACAGTTTGGCTGGTAAGTGCATCTTATGAAACCATCGTAAAGAAAATTTATGAATTTTTATCAGATAAACTGTTTGATGGGTATTATGCCACCGGTTTATCCAGCAGCATAGGCTCAACCGACAAAACAGATAAGAACATTCTTAATTTAGCTTCAAAAAACAAATCTGAGTTTCTGGATTCAATATTCGGCCCTGCCGGATATGACTACATAGGAAATTCATCAGCTGACATCAAGGTGTGGAACAGTTGTGATACAGCATATATATTCTGTAGCAGAAAACAAGGTCTAAAATACACAGGAAGTGTAACAAACGCAAATAACAGACTAATCGAAAAAGAACCTGATTTTTCATCATTAGGAAGCAAAATTAAACTGATCCTGAAACAGGTTAGAATACACCAGTGGGCTAAAAATGCATTGATTTTCTGTCCTGCTCTGGCAGTTCATTCCATATTAACTTCTGAACAATATGGAAATTTAGTGTTAGCCTTTTCTTCATTCTGCTTTCTGACATCTTCCGTTTATATAATCAACGATTTATTTGACATTTGGAATGACCGGGCCCACCAGAAAAAGAAAAACAGACCGCTTGCATCAGGTAACATGTCGATCCCAGCAGGCATAATCATAGCAGCATGCTGTTTGAGTTTGAGCAGTATTTTTGCCTTGTGTCTGTCATTGAAATTCTACGCGTTTACAACACTCTATTTCGCGATTAATATTCTATACTCATTTAAGCTAAAAAATATCATGGCACTTGACTGCGTGCTCTTATCGGGCATGTATACGTACCGTATTTTTTTAGGATGTATAGCAGCTTCATTGGCAAATTCACTCTGGCTGTTTAGTTTTGCGATTTTTCTGTTTTTAAGTCTGGCATTTATAAAAAGATATATCGAACTGTTTAATTTGAAAAAGCAGGGAAAAGAACAGATTATCGGCAGACCTTACACTGTAGCGGATTCGTCCGTTGTAGAAACATTGTATATCGTGTTCGGTTCTTTATCCATTCTAGTCTTCGCGCTATATTTAAGCAGTACTGAAATCCAACATACCTTCAGCAGTATTTGGTTTGCGTATGCATCGTTACTCGTTATACTTTACTGGATGATTTATATGTTCATCAAAGCCTCAAGAGGTTTGATTCATGAAGATCCGGTTGTGTTTGTTCTAAAAGATCGGCTCAGTTTAATTTCAGGATTAATTTTCGTAACTTTATTTTCTCTGGGAGCTATGCTGTAATGACAAAATTTGGTTCATGGGGTAATTTGGTAAAAACAGAACATCAGATTGAATACTTGCAGGATGCATATAACCTTCCGGAAACATTCAATGATTTCAAAGAAGAAAATAAAGGTTCAGTTCTTGCTGTCGGAAATGGAAGAAGTTACGGTGATGTATGCACTAATTCCGGAAAGAAGCTTCTAAAAACAGAATTTCTGGATCATATCATCAGTTTTGAGCCGGAAAAGCAGACTATCGAATGTGAATCTGGTGTGATGCTGAAAGATTTACAACGGTTTCTCGTTCCCAACGGATTTATGCTTCCTGTTACACCGGGAACACAGCTTATAACAGTTGGCGGGGCAATAGCCAATGATGTTCACTGCAAAAATCACCATATGTTCGGTACTTTCGGCCATCACGTTGAAAGTTTTACTCTTGCCAGATCAGATGGAGAAATACTAAGATGCAGTGCGACAGAGAACAAGGAGCTTTATAAAGCTACAATCGGAGGAATAGGTCTGACAGGAGTCATTCTGACCGCCAGACTTAAATTGAAACCGGTATGCGGGCCGTGGATAAATGCCGAAAATGTGCCGTACGAGAACCTTGATGAATTTTATCAGCTTGCAATAAGTTCAGAAGCCAATTATGAACATACAGTTTCCTGGATTGACTGTATCACCGGTAATGGTGAAAGAGGAATATTCATGAGAGGAAACAATGCATCTGATCCGGAATATTGCACCGTCGATAGGAATATAAAGGTTCCCTTCATGATGCCTTTTTCTCTGGTTAACCGGTTCTCGCTGTTTGCTTTTAACAAAATGTACTACTTGGCACAGACAATGAAAAGTTCCAAGTACAAAGCACACTATGAAAAATTCTTTTATCCGCTTGATAATATTCTTGAATGGAACAGGATCTACGGTCCGAAGGGATTTTTCCAATATCAGTGCGTTGTTCCAATGGACGGCGGCTTTGAAGCAATCAAGGAAATGCAGAAGGTTATTTCAGAATCAGGACAAGGTTCATTCCTTGGAGTATTAAAAACATTTGGAAAGAAAGAACCTGCAGGACTCTTAAGTTTTCCTAAAGAGGGGTTTACCTATGCTTTAGACTTTCCGAATCTCGGTGCAAAGACTCTCAAATTGTTCGAATCTCTTGATGCTATAGTTAAGAATGTTCACGGCCGTCTCTATCTGGCGAAAGACGCACGCCAGCCCAAAGAACTCTTTGAAACGGGGTACGGTACGGAGCTTATCAATGAATTTGTTAAGTTTAGAGATCCGGCCATGAGTTCCGATCTTTCCAGACGACTTCTCGGGTTCTAAGACGTATACACTAAAGAATATATTTTCCAGAATAATTTTAACATCTGCTTCAGATAGCAAAGGATTATAATGAATACACTGCTGATTATCGGTGCAACCTCAACCATGGCTTCAAATTGTGCAAGGCTTTGGGTCACTGATTCAAAGAAAAATTTTGAAAAGGTCGTTCTGGTTGCCAGAAATAAAGAAAAACTGTCAGTAATTGCAAATGACTTAAAAGCAAGAAGCGCAAACAAAATTGAAATAAAAGAATTGTATGCTGATTTTTCAGACGAAAACTCTGTTATTCAACTCTGTGATGAGATTAAACAGGAGGAAGGAGAATTTACCACTGTTCTTATAGCACACGGGGTGCTCAGTGACAATACAAAATGTCGTGATAACTATCACCTGATTAGTAGTAGCATCACTGTTAACAGTACCAGTGTGGCAATTCTGCTTGAGTCTATTGTTGCCAAAATGAATAAGGATCAAAACAAGAGCAACATAGGTGTTATCGGTTCAGTTGCTGGTGATCGCGGCCGTGCATCAAATTACATCTACGGAGCAGCCAAAGGCTTTGTTGAGAAATATGTGGAAGGTATGCAGCATTTTCTTGCTTTGACCAAGAGCAGAATCAAGATAACTTTAATCAAACCAGGACAGACAAGAACAGCAATGACAGCAAATCTTGACAACTCTAAATTTGCTCCGGTTGAAGTTGTTGCAAGAGATATTGTCAAGGCTGTAAATCATGGAAAGAAAACTGTCTACACTCCTTACAAATGGAAAATAATTATGACTGTAATCAGGTGGATCCCATCTTTCATTTTCAACAGAATAAACATCTGATCTCCATATTTGGCGCTATAGATTCTTCTGATACTATAGATGAATGATTTTGTATGATTAAAATTTAGAGACTAGTATTATGGATAAGAATTCAAAAATCATTATTCCTGGCGGTGCCGGTTTAGTCGGTCAAAACACAGTGACTGATTTAATAAATCAGGGTTACACAAATCTTGTTGTTTTGGACAAGCATAAAAAAAATGTCGAAATTTTAAAAAGTATGCATCCAAATATTACGGTGGAATGTGTAGATTTAGCAGATGAAGGTCCATGGGAACGCCATTTTGAAAACGCAGAGATTGTAGTACAGCTTCAGGCTCAAATCGGTGCATCTTCACTTGAACCTTTCATCAGAAACAATATTGATTCAACTAAAAACATTATAAAAGTTATAAAGAAGTATAATGTACCATACACCATTCATTTCAGTTCATCAGTAGTGGAATCAGTTGCAGATGACTGGTATACCAATACCAAGAAAGAACAGGAAAAGTTGATGATCGAAAGCGGTCTAAAGTGTGTCATATTGAGACCTACTCTGATGTTCGGATGGTTTGATCGCAAACATTTGGGCTGGCTTTCCCGTTTCATGCATAAAACACCTGTATTTCCGATCCCAGGAAACGGAAAGTATATGCGTCAGCCTCTCTATGCAGGAGATATGTCAAATATTGTAATAAGCTGTATGCACAGTCAGATAACAGGGACTTACAATATTTCAGGTTTGGAGAAAATCGATTACATCGATATCATCAGAGTAATTAAAAAAGCGGTAAAATCAAAAACGTTAATTATGAAGATCCCTTACTCTCTGTTTTATTTCCTGCTGTATGTATACTCGTTCTTTGATAAAAATCCGCCGTTTACCACACAGCAGCTCGCAGCGCTCGTTGCACATGATGAATTCGAGGTAATTGATTGGCCCGGCATTTTCAACGTCAAAGCAACTCCATTTGAAGAAGCCATAAATAAAACTTTCAATGATCCTAAATACAGCAAAATTGTGCTGGAATTCTGAGTACCATGTGCAAATATAACAAAGGACAGACTTGTGTACAGTTATATTTAGCCGTACTGCACAAAAGAAACTGTCAATCAGATAAACAGTTTCTTGTAAACATAATGGTTTTGATAGCAAATTGAAAGATCGATAAATTTAAGGATGTATCGTGAATAATGTAAATTATGATAAAACAGTTGCTGTAATTGGAGCAGGAATAATGGGACTGGCAACTGCCTACTATCTCGCAAAAAAAGGTTATAAAGTTACCGTTTTTGAAAAGGAAAAAGAAATAGGCGGAATGGCAGTAACCTTTAATTTTTCAGGAACAGAAATCGAGAGGTTTTACCACTTTCACTGTACGTCAGACTATGACTACTTCGAAATGCTTGAGGAACTGGGACTTAAAGAAAAACTGCATTGGACATCCACTTCAATGGGATACTGGTACAATAAACAGCTACAGCCATGGGGAAATCCAGTAGCACTTCTTAAATTCAAAGGATTGAGTTTTACTGCCAAATTCAGGTACGGGCTCCATGCCTTTATGAGTGTAAAAAGAAACAGATACGATGATTTGGATAAAATTGAATCCACAGGCTGGATAAAGAAATGGGTCGGAAAAGAAGCGTGGAACAAACTTTGGAAAAATCTCTTTGAGCTTAAATTCTATGAATACAGTGAACAATTGTCCGCAGCGTGGATTTGGAGCAGAATCAGGCGCATTGGAAGAAGCCGGTACAATATGTTTAAAGAAAAGCTCGGTTACCTTGAAGGAGGTTCAAAACCATTAATCCACGGTTTGGCTGATGCCATTAAAAAACATGGAGGTACTGTTTTATCCGGTACTTCAGTCAAGGCTGTGACACAGGATTCATCCGGTTTATACCATGTTGCTACAGAAAACGATGCAGGTTTTCTCTTTAAAAACGTAGTATCAACCATACCTTTGCCATACATCTCCGGTATTTTTGAATGTATTGACGAAAAATCCAGAAATATGTTCGAAAAAACTATCAATGAAGGAGTTGTTTGTGTAATTGTTAAATTAAGAAAGGCTCTGACCGGTAACTTCTGGCTTAATGTTAATGATCCAGACATGGATATTCCAGGAACAATTGAATATACCAATTTAAATCCTCTGAATGGTGAACATATTGTCTATATTCCATACTATATGCCTATTACAAACAGTAAATTTAATGATTCTGATGAAGTTTACCGGAATAAGATAAAATCATATTTTATGGAAATAAACAAGGAACTGAAGGATGAAGATTTTATAGACATTCAGGTATCACGTTACAAGTATGCCCAGCCTATCTGCGGTATTGAATACCTGAAAACAATCCCTCAGATCAAAATGGACAACCATAAGATCTATATTGCTGATACTTCCTACTATTATCCAGAAGATCGAGGTATTTCCGAAGGGATCAAAATAGCCAAACATATATCGTCTTTGGTAGAAGAAAATGAATAAAAAGGAATTTATTCTGTTTGTGGCAGCAGGTGGTTTTGCTGCCCTGGTAAACTTTGTTTCAAGAATTATTTTTAATTTTTGGTTTAGTTTTGAAGTTTCCGTAGTTTTAGCTTACCTAATTGGCATGATAACGGCTTACATTTTAACCAAAATTTTTGTTTTCAAAGCAAAATCGGTAGGATTGGTATCAAGCAGCATAAAATTTACAATCGTCAATATACTAGCTGTACTCCAGACATACTTCATAAGCGTTTATCTCTATTACTGGCTTAACAACAATATAAATTTTGACTATAACAAGGAAATAGCTCACTTTGTGGGGATTGCATTCCCTGTAATAACCAGTTACATCGGACACAAGTACTATAGTTTTAAATAGATTCTTCTCATTTATTTTTATAGATAACGAAATAAACCAATTGAAGATATTATTTGAAAATTAGAAGACTTTATAAAATCACTAATATTCGGAATGATAATTTAAAACCAAAATACTTATTTGATAAGTACGGATATGCTCAGCTAAAAAGTTATAATTAAGGAGTAATTTGATATGGGTAATAATACAGAAAATAGCAATATAATTGCTGTAAAAAAGACTTTTTTTAAATTTTTGGGTTTTCTGTTTCCAATAGTATTGGCTATATTGTCTAATCAAATTAAAGCATCTATTAATACCTTTGAAAATTCAGGCCTCGATTCCTCGTGGGCTTGGTCACTTAATTATTTTTTTGAAAACTCTTACATTTTTGGCCGAGATGTAGTTTTTACGTATGGACCGTTAGGATGGCTTTTATATTCATCAGGAAAAACTGTAGATATAACATGTTGTTTTTGGGTTGTTATGATCTTTATAACAGCATATGTTTTGTATGAAAGTTTAATAAAAACAGCATTAAAAAATCATCATTGGTTTAAATTTTCAATATTTACCTTAACTTTTCTATATGCCTTTTTCTGTAATAAGTGTTCTCCTGAATATTTCGTTTTATATTTGTATTGTTTAACAGTATTAACCTTTGTTTTTATAAGATCTAGTAAACTTTTGCTTGTAATTGCATCGTTGTTATTGATTACGTCATTTTTTATGAAATTCAGTTTGGTAATCCAAATTATTTCTTTCGTAACAACTTTGGCGATGTTGCTTTTAATTTTTAAAAATAAGCATTATAAAGCTTTATTTTTGCACATATTTCTGTCGTTTACTTTATGTTGTGTAATATATCTAGTATTTTATAGTCATTCTATCAACGATTTAGTTAATTATTTTGTTGGTTCAATTAATCAGGCGATTGGATACAATTGGGCAATGAGCATAGGCGAAGGACATAGATACACTAAATTTTTATCGATCGCGATATTTTATTTATTAATATTTGTCATTATTGCTTTTTTTAATATAAAAGATGAACGAAATTTACCTCTTATTTTTTCAATTCTTTCTGTACTATTTTTTATGTATAAACATGGTTTTGTAAGGGGTGATGGACATGTTTATATATTTTTTAACACCATAGTTCCTTTTTTGGGATTGTTTTTGCTTTTTTTTAGATATCCGAAACAAACATTGTCTTTCACATTAAATATTGGAAATTTATCAATCGTTAAAAAAGATATTGTTGATTGCATTATTATTATTATGATTGTTGTTTCCCTTGTATTACTGAAACACTTTAACTCCTTTCATGATATAAAAAATTCTTTCGATTATAAACTATCAAATTATTCCAATTATATTGAGCATGCAAAAAAACAAAAAGCAAGTCAAAATGCTGACTTGCCTCATAGTTTTACTGAAAGGATAAAAAACAAACCGGTAAGCATTTATCCAATAGATTTACTTTATGCAAGGAATCAAAAAATAAATTTTGTTCCTCTTTATCCCGTACAAGCGTATTCTGGTTATACAACTTGGTTAGATGAAAAATCGAGTGAAAAATTTAGCATAAAAAAAGGTCCTGAATATGTAATATTTAATCATGACACAATTGACAACCGATTCCCTTTTATTGAGATGCCAATGACGTATCTCACTTTCCTACGGAATTACTTTATTGATTATTACGATCTTACCAAAAATTTGTTTTTATTAAAAAAACGCAGTGTTCCTCTTTTCTTAGATGAAAGTATCATCTATAAAAAGACTGAAAAATTCATAATATCGGATCCAATACAGATTAATGATATTTCAAATAATCTAATGCTGAAGTTAAATGTTAAATATTCTTTATGGGGAAGATTTATAAATTTTATATATAAAACGCCATCAGTCGATATGATTTTAACATATGATGACGGAACAAAAGTTCAGCGAAGAATAATTTTACAGAACTTGGTAAATGGATTTATTGTTTCATCTATTCCGAATTCTAGTTTAGACTTGATTGAAATTTTTAATAATAATCGCACCCAAAAACATGTTACATCTATCCAATTCACTGGGCCTGGTTTAATGTTTTTTTCAAACATTGCTTCAGTTGATTTTTACACGGTAAAACTGCCTCTACAGAATATACCTCTTTCTTTAGACCTAGACCGCGTTGAAACGATAAAAGCTGATTCTATTGTTATTAATGATATTCCAATCAAAATTGATAACAATTTTTGTATAGACGAGTATTTTATAAATGAAAGAAATATTTTTTTGAGGGGATGGACATTTAATAAGGAAAACGGAAATCCGTTTAAGGAAATATATTTAAAAATAGGTGATTTATTATATAAATTAGAACAATATCCAAGACAAGATGTAGTCGACCACTTTAAACTCAAGAGTGTAAATAACCATCTAGGATTTTATATTTTTTCAGAATATTTATATGATAATAAATTAAATATAAATGAATTAGTGTTTGTTGTTAAAAAAGATAATGATAACAAATACTATTATCTTGCGAAGTAACATCATAGCAATTAGAAAATTAATACACTCAGATTTCATTTATCATTCACGAAATCTGTTTGAATACAACAAAACTGCTAAATATAAAAAAGGACTTATTCAATGAATTCAAAAGATGGTAGTTATAAGTATTTAACCATAGCCATTTGTCTGCTGAGTTTAGCGTTCATGGTATGCTTCACAATCGGATTTATAAGAAATCTGACAGACATCCCATATTGCGATTCATGGAAAGGAATCATTTGGTTATACGAACAATTCTTTTACAAAAACTATAAAGCAGTATTTTCAGTTCATAACGAACATCCAATATTTCTGACAAATACTATTTTTCTTTTGAATTATTGGTTATTCAATGGTTCTATCATAGCATTGCAAGTATTAAATTTTATCCTGGTATTATCGGTTGCTCTAATGCTGTTCTATCTGCACAAAAACTGTTGTATTGTAAACAGCTTTTCCACGCAAGAAGGAAGGGAAACGGCACAATATACAGAATCAAATAAAAAAAACAAAGACATATATAATTCATATTTTCTTTTTTTATTCTGCTTTTATATCATCATGAACTGTTTTTGGGGAGCTGAAGAAAATATAAATTGGGAATTCGAAAGTCAATGGTACCTCAGTATACTGCTTCCTATAACATCATTGCTATTGTTGTTAAAAACATCTTACACAAAAAACAGTAATATATGCTTTGCCGGTGCGTTGCTCTCTATGTTCTGTTCTCCATTTACAATGATGAACGGAATACTTTTTGTTATGCTAGCTATATTCACTGTTTTTTTAAATAAATTTACATTAACTAAAAAGATTATTTGGTTGATAATTTCCATTACTTCAATCTTAATATTGTTCATAATTAAAGAAAATACACAACTACACACCGAAGTACATATTGGAGAAATTATAAAATATTTCCTACTTTATATAGGCTCTATTGGTAACTATATAGTTAAAGGGTTTACAGATTCAAAACCAAACATTTGTCTGTACTCAGGGTATTTTTTCGGAATTTCGTATATTATCAGTGTCACATATTTTATTATACAATTATTCATCAGTATAAAAAAACGCAACCAAAACAAAACATTTATCATTTCTGTTCTATTAGCATTTATGCTCTACTTTATCGGAACAGCACTTGTAACTGCATTAGGCAGAGTGAGCTTAGGAATTCATCAGGCTCTGAGTTCCCGTTATGTCACAATCGCAATTGCCGGTTGGAGCGTACTGTTTATGCAATACTTTTTACTGCTATCCAGAAAAAAAATAATAATGTATATAATGATAATACTCTGTATTTTAATGATGCCGCTCCAACTTCAAGCCAGAAAGACAACAGACAAATATTATTCAAAAAACATAAGTGCATTGGCTTTGGCATTGGAAAAAGCTCCTGAGTACACTGATTTTCTTTTCCCATTCCCAAATGATACCAAAACAAGATTTCAATTCATAAAAGAACAAGAAATGATGTTCTATCAGAAAGGCAATATAATCCGCTCGCTGGTGGATGATTTGAATAATCACAAAAAACTTGGTGACAGTACAGAAATTACAGACGTTGATTGCTCCACCACCTATCTGCCTGGGAAATATTATTTGGTAATGGAAGGAAGAATAAAAAAGAAATTAAACTACTCATTTACTGATGAACAGCTGCAACCTATGTATGCACTTGACAATTCAAATACTACAATCGGAGTAGGACTGTACAATAAATCTAAACGACTGTTCAGAATTTTTGTAGAGCCAGAAAATCAAGGAGCCAAAATATTCACAATTCCTTCTGCCAATGTAACTTTCAGATGCAAGACTCAATTTGATATCGGAAACAACACAATGCATGAAAATAAAGTGTATGGTCCCCAAATAGAAGATGATGACGCATTTGTTCAGTCTTTCACCACCGGACGTAATGCCAAGATCGAAGATTTGGAATTGTTATTAGCGACTTTCGGACGTAACAATACAGGAACTTCAACATTAACATTAAGTGAGTGCAATGGAGAAATATTAAAACAACATACTTTTGACAATGCAGACGTAGTCGATAATCAGTTTAAACAATTTGAAGAATTCAAAGGACTAATCCTAACAACTAA
>JAEEGJ010011394.1_pt1 | contig 22588 bp, 18 predicted proteins | sample 8958761 | NCBI WGS metagenome assembly JAEEGJ01 (sample SAMN16246546, study PRJNA631951) | gut metagenome | biome: gut microbiome; feature: rumen; material: RS-attached | host: Bos | place: Iran: Karaj | collected 2018-10 | reverse complement strand
TTGCCCTTCGTCGTTTTGAGTGAGCTCTTGGGTAAAGTGTTGTGTAAATGGTTGATTTATTACGTCTAACGTAAACAGCGTATTGTCGGCCTGGTCTACTGCAAATGGAGCGTAATTATCGGAAAAATAGGTGGAACTAACGCTAAAAATATGTTCGGCTACTTTATAATAATTTACTTGTTTCATAGGTCTACATCTTTAAGCGATAATGAACGGTGGCGTATGCGCAAGGGAATGGTTTTGAAGAAAAATATATAGTTTTCGAACCGTGCCCAAAAAATATCTTTTGGGAAAAGTTTAAATAATTTGAACATCCTCTTGCGGTATTTTATTTGACGTTTTACAAAACTATCGTGGTAAAAATCGCTGTACCTGCCAAAATTGCCGTTGCGCGATATTTCTTCAAGAATCATTTGTCCTGATTGTTGGTTTGGCGGGCATAGCATAAGGTTATTATCCATTAAGAAAACGTGTTGCAACACCCACATCAGTGCGGCGGCAAATGTTTTTAGCTTAAACTTTTGGAGTAACGACGATACGTATTCTCTATCTTCCGTCGATGTGTGCGTTAACAAGTAGTAATAATCGGTTATTTGCCTGAGCCCTACTCCTGCACCCAATAAATGACGTAGTATATGTGCCATCTGCATTACTAAGGCAAATTTTAGCGATGGAACATTAAAGCCTTGGCTGGTTAATTCTACGTTTTTGATATCGTTGTTGAGAAATTTCTGTATTTGTTTGTTGCCAAATATGTTATGTATTCCGCTCGACGGACGGAAATGCACTTCTACAGTAATGCTGTCGTTTTGTGGAATGAGTTCTACATGGTGGTATGCTACGTAACTACCTTTTTTGATGAGGTTTAAATCATATAGCATTTGCAAAACTTTTTCTTTTCCGCCGTCTACAAAAATATCAATATCGCCGGGCTGACGGCTGAATGGGTTGGGGTAAAGGCGGGCATTAGCCTGACCTTTTAATATTGCGGTATTGTGACCTTGCTGAGCAAAAAACTCTGTAAGCTCTTTGGCGCGGAGGTTGAATGCCTTGTTCATACCGATGATTTTTTCGGCTTCGGCTGTCCACTGCATTGCAATATTGAGCGGAGGGGCAAATTCGCCTTTGAGTTTGCTAATTCCGCTAAATAAAACTCCCACAATAGATTGACGATGAGCGGCTTCAAAAACGTTTTCCCATTCTTCGGGCGAAAGCTTTGCCTCAAAACTATTGGTAATGCCGAGCGAATATCTTAGTAGTTCGAAAAAATGTTCCATATATTTAATTTGTGGCAAAGGTGGTAAAAAAATAGATTTTTTTTGTTTCTTTGCATTTTAAATATTTAAAAATATTGCTGCTATGTTACATACTTTTACACCTAATATGGTTTCAAGAGCATTAGATTTTTTGAGCCAGTTAAAAGTCAACAACAATCGCGACTGGTTTGCCGCGCACAAAGATACTTATTTAGAGATTAACAAAGAAATCAACGATTTTGCCGAACAGATGATTCTCAATATCTCGCAATTTGATGATTTGGGCAACATCAGCGCCAAAGATTGCACCTATCGCATTTATCGCGACATTAGGTTTTCGGCAGATAAATCACCTTTTAAAACACATATCGGAGTGTATATTTGCAAAGGAGGCAAAAATAGCGAACTTGCTGGGTATTATATTCATTTTGAACCGGGCAATTGTATGGTGGCAGGCGGCGTGTGGTGTCCGTCGAAAGAGAATCTGGAATATATTCGCCGCTATATCTACAACGATCCTCAGTCGTATCTCAATGTTATAAATCAAAAGACCTTTGCCGACAATTTTGCGATGATGGACGATAAACTAAAAACTGCCCCCAAGGGTTATCCAAAAGATTTTGAGTATATCGATTTGATTCGTTATAAGTCGTTTTCGCCTTACAAAATATTAACCGATGAGGAGTTTTGCACCGATAATTTTGTTGACAATATAACAAGGTGTCTTTCGTATCTTTCGCCCTACATTAAATATCTCAACAATATTTTGGAATAAAACATAAAAAAAGAGACGCGCCATAAAAAAATGTAGAGACGCGCCATGGCACGTCTCTACAATCAATAATTCATTGTAAATAATTCTGATTAGAACGGCAAGTCGTCGCCTTGTGCAGATGCCTGGGGCTCTTCAACAGGACCAGCGGGCTGACCAGCGGGTTGTGCTGCAGGCTGACCAGCAGGTTGAGTGGCGGCAGCACCAACACGCTCCATTTTCCAAGCGTTGAGGGTGTTGTACCATTTGCCCTGATATTCGCGTCCACGGAGGTCGAACGATACTTTGACGTTTTCGCCAATTTGGTACTGGTCGAGCTGTATGCGGTCGCCGTAAACATTAAAAACTACGGTTTGTGGATATTGTCCGGGGATTTCGATAAGGAAATCTTGCGAAGTCCAGTTGGTGCCGTTGGCAGATACGCCGCTGCGGCGCTCTAATAGCTGGGTGAGTTTGCCTTCTACTTCTAATGCCATAATAATGTGTTTTTATAGGTTTGTAAATTAGATATTATTATTTCTTTTTATTGTCTTTGGGTTCTTCGGCAGGTTCGGGTTTGATAATCTGAACGAGTTCCATATCAAAAATCAAAAGAGTATTTGGTTCAATGCCTTGATTGCCCTGTTCACCGTAACCGAGTTTGGGGTGAATCCAAACTTGAACTTTTTCGCCGAGCGACATAAGTTTCAGCATCTCTGTCCATCCTGGGATAACGTAGTTGATGTTGAATTTAACGGGCTCGTTGCCGCGGAGGTCGGTTCCGTCGAACTCTTTGCCGTTGATGAAAGTACCTCTGTAAAGGCATTCTACGTCGTCGCCGTCAACTGGAGACTGTTTTCCATCGCCAGGGGTGATTATTTTGTACTGGAGTCCGCTCTCTGTGGTAACAACACCTTCCTTGGTTTTGTTTTCAGCAAGGAAAGCTTCTGCTTCTGCGAGATTCTTTTTTCTTAATTCATCTTCGCGTTTGGTCATAAATCTCTGATAGATAATGGCGGCTTCATCCCTAGTAAATTCAAACGAAGAATCCTCATCAATACCTTTGCAGAATCCTGCGTAAAATGTTTCTTTGTTAACTTCGGGAAGGCCTTGTGAAAACTGATTACCTATGTTGTAACCTAAAATATAGCTAACAGAGTCTAAATCGCTGTTGAGGGTAGCTTTAGTACTAGGTGTTTGGCTTTGGTTGCATGATACCATAGCCGACAGCAACAATGCGACTGCCGAAATTTTGATAATTTGTTTTTTCATCTCTTTAATAATATATCTGTTTGTTTAATATTCTTCAATCATCATTTCAGAAATGTCTGAGTCGTCAGCATCCTTATTTTGGTTGGCGCCCACTTCTACCGAAACTAGTTCCACGTCGAAAATCATGGCCGAATAAGCGGGAATTTCTTCCGATGGTTCGTACTCGCCATAAGCGAGGTCTTGGGGAATGTAGAAAATATACTCTGCACCTTCTTTCATCATTTTAAGTCCCTGAGCAAGTCCAGGAATGATGTAGTCCAAAGTGAGGGTAGTGGGTTCTTCGCTATCGAACGATGAGTCAAACACGGTTCCGTCAATGAGTTTGCCTTCATAATATATTTTTACGGCATCTGCTTCGGTGGGCGTAAGTCCGTTTTCCTTTCCAGATTTTAGCACTTTGTATTGCAATCCGTTGTCGAGTGTTACTACTCCAGATTCTTTAGCGTTTTTAGAGAAAAACTCTTTCGCTATTTTAAGCTGTTCTTGTTTCTCTTTCTCGCTTTTGGCGGTGTAATAAGCCTCGATAATGTTTGCAGCGGTTTCTTGGTCGAAAGCTGATGAGCCGTTGGCAGCGTCTTTAAATGCCTTGCCAATGATGTCGGCGTTGATAGGGAGATTTTCTCTTAAAATGTTCTGAGCAAGCACGTAACCGATGCTATAACAGAGCGAATCCTGCGATGAGGATACTTTGATTTTGTCGAAATACTTCTGTGCTGGTGCTGTACCTGCCACTATGAGAAGTAATAGTGTGTAGATTAGTTTTTTCATTATTTGATTATTTTAAAATTTCTGCGATTTCTGCTTTTACTTTTTCGATGGCATCTTTAATAGGGTTGTCGTCGGCTTGTGCAAACATCTGCAAGATATAGGTGCTTAGCTCGATAGCCTTGCTCTCTGCCGACATACGCTGTGCCGAAATGTTTACAAGTTCCAAAATGCTCTCTTTTGCAGTGAGAACGGCTTCCCAAGATTCGTCACTGATATAGATTTGTTGCGACATGTTGTGCTCGTATTCTGCGCGTATGGTTGAGATAAGCGCACGGTGAAAATCTTTTGCTGTCAAGCCTGGCGATTGCACTCTTACTAGAAGATTTCCCGGATTGATGCGTTCCAAAAATAGTATTATACGCTCAAAAGCGGCAAGCCTTAGCGGTGTTATGATTTTCTGGTTGCCCATTGCGAGTTCGAGTCGTTGTTTCTGCTCCTCGCGTGTAAGAAATTGCCTAATAGTAAGATATGCGCATGCTAATACTATGAGCGCTGGCAATATGTACTTGATAAGTTCTGAAAAATCCATTTTTTTTGTTTAAAATTTCACGCCAAAGGTAATAATTCTTTACGAAAATCATTATCAGCAGAAGATTTTTATTTTTTTTTTCAAACACAATTCGTATTTTTGCGATATAATAGCTTTTTAGATAACATGAAACGCGGATTATTATTTTTTGCAACAATGGTTGTTGTAGCTTCTTGCGATGTCAGGGAAAACAACAACAACTCTTATTTTAATATCGAAGGTCGCCTTATAGGTTCGCAAGGCGGCGACACAGTATGCTTAAAGCGTGTTGACGGTGCAGGATATCAGTTTGCCGACAGCACTATTACATCTCTTGATGGTTCGTTTGTGCTTTCTGCGCAAGTTTCTGGGCCAGATTTTTATCTCCTTCAAGTTAACAGCGAACCTCGAGCCATTACCTTGGTGGCCGACTCTTTGCAATCTATTTCTCTTTCGGCTAAATTAGAGACTTTCGACACCGAATATTCTATTAAAGGTTCGCCTGAAAGTGAGGACATCTGCGAAATGGTGCGACACCTGAATATTGTTAAGCGAGTGAACGACTCGTTGGGACATATTTTCCGCCAAAATATCAATGTGCCTGATCTCGAAGGGCTTAAACATCAATTAGATTCGGTTTATAATTACTACGAAAACGATTTGAAGACCTTTTCGCGAAACTATGTTACTAAAAATCCTTCATCGTTGGCATCAGTTGTGTGCCTGTCGCAGTATATAGCTCCGCGCGTTCCTGTTTTCGACCCAAAAGAGGATATTCAATATTTTAAAACCGTGGCTGAGGCGTTAGACAAGCGTTTCCCCGACAATTACCACGTGGCAAAACTCGAAAAATATATCGAAAAAATTGAATCAGCGGCTCAACAAGGCGTCCCAGTTTTTGAGTCGATCAAAAAGGGCGACAAGGCTCCCGAAATTAAATTACCTAATATAAAAGGTGACAGTATCAAACTTTCGTCGCTTAGAGGAAAATATGTGCTGATAGACTTTTGGGCATCGTGGAGCAATGTGTCAACGCTTAATAATCAGAATCTTGTGCGCTGCTATTGGAAATACTACCATTCTAACTTTACCATTTTTCAGGTTTCGTTAGATAGCGACTACGAGCGTTGGAAACAGGCTGTAAAAGACCAAAAACTATCGTGGACACACGTGCGCGACCGCAACGGTTGGAACTCAAAGGCTGTTAACGCATACGGAGCCACATCAATGCCATGCGGTTTTCTTGTTTCGCCCGACGGAACAATTTTGGCAACCAATATACAATCCGAAAACCTCGACCAAATTTTGTTTGAAAACATCGGCAAACCCCGCTCTGCACCTCGTCCGCAGCCAAGTGCCGATAATAATCAGTAAACTATTAAAAACCAAAATAATATGAAAGAATTTTTTAAATATTTCTTTGCCGCCCTTGCCGCAATGTTTGTGTATGGATTTGCGTCGGTGGGCATTTATATTGTAATGATGATAATGATGTTTTCGATGGGAGGCAGCGGTATGTCGTCAACAACCAAAGTGGAGGATAATACTGTGCTCCGTCTCAGGCTCAATGGCACTATCACCGACCGCAGCGTTACTCAGGACGATATGTACGGTATGCTTACGATGTCGCTTAAAATAGAACAGACCACAGGGTTAACCGATATTTTGCGCTGCATCAAATCTGCCAAAACCGATAAGAAAATTTCGGCTATATACCTCGAATTCAGTACAATATCTACCGATTTTGCCAACCTTCAAAATATCCGCGCCGCTCTTGAAGATTTTGCCGAAAGCGGAAAGCCGATTTACGCTTGGGCAGAATCGTACGACCTTGCCACATACTATCTTGCAAGCACTGCCACCAAAATTTATATGCGCGAACTTGGTGGTTTGGAGCTTAAAGGTATTGCCTCGCAATCAATGTTTTACAAGCCGCTTTTAGACCGTCTTGGAATTGATATGCAGGTGATTCGCCACGGAAAATTCAAAAGTGCCGTTGAACCCTATCTTCAAGGTTCGATGAGCGATGCCAACCGTTTGCAGATGTCTACCCTCGTCAACGATATTTGGGCAGAGGTTTCAAAAGATATTTGCAAGAGCAAGAATCTTGATGCCGCTGATTTTGAGAACCATATAGATAATCTCGACTATTATTCCGACCTCGACCTTTGCGTAAATTCGGGTATGATCGATGCGCTTATTTCGCACAAAGAGGCTGAGGATTCTATTAAGGCGGCTATCGAAGTGGCTGACGACGAAGAACTTAAAATAGTGTCGCTCACCGGCTACCTCTCGTCGCTCAAAGACGAAAAGCCCAAAAACGACAAAATCGCTATCATCTATGCCGAAGGTGAAATCGACCCCTCTGGCAACGAAAACTCCAATATCCTTGCCGACAAGATTTGCGAGGCATTCAAAACCGCACAAAACGACGATGATATCAAGGCAGTAGTTTTTCGCATCAATTCGCCCGGAGGCAGTGCCACCGAAAGCGAAGAAATCTACAAGGCTGCCAAGGCGTTTGGCGAAAAGAAACCTTTGGTAGTGTCGATGGGCAGTTACGCTGCTTCGGGAGGATATTATATCGCTTGTCCCGCTCAAAAGATTGTGGCAATGCCTTCTACCATCACTGGCAGTATCGGCGTGTTTGGCGTTATCCCAAATGTAGAAAAACTTTTGAAAGATATCGACCTAAACGTGGAAACCGTTGGCACTCACAAACATTCGGGTATGGGATCGATGTACACCAAGATGGATTCGCGCGAGATTGACGTTATACAGCAGAGTGTGGAAACTGTTTACGGACGCTTTATCAGTCACGTGGCAGAGGGTAGGAATATGACCACCGCCGAGGTTGACTCCATTGGTCAGGGACGTGTTTGGAGCGGTGCATCGGCTTTAAAAATAGGTTTGGTAGATACTCTCGGCTCGCTCAACGACGCTTTGACTATTGCCGCCGAACTTGCCGACATTAGCGACTATTCTACCACCGCACTTCCTGAGTTAAGCGACGATTCTATGTCGATGCTTCTCAATCTGTTGTCGATGAAAATCTTCACTCCAAAAAGCCAGATACCCGAAGAACTTGCCCCTGTGCTCCACGAATACGAGCGCATCAAACACCTTAAAGGCGTTCAATGCCGTATGGAACCGTTTGTGATTGAGTATTAGCGATTTTTTTGAACATTTTAATTTAAACCATATAATAAAAAAAGATGATTATTAAAAGATTATTATTGATTTTGGCGTTGCTGCCGATGATGGCGGTGGCGCAGACTGAAAATTTGTGGCTTGATTTCAAGACTTTGGAAGAGCCTTTTGTATTTGGCTTTTCGTCGAAAAATGCCACTTTCGAAGCCCTTAAAAAAGAGCTTTACTGGAATATACCTAATTTTTATACAGCCAAAAAGCTCGAACAGGCAAGTTTTCAGGTTGTTGACAATTCAAATAACTCTGCCATCTCGGGCGACGGTTTTTTAATCAACGCCGACGAAAAAATGGTAAAAATCGATGCAAAAACCTCTGCCGGAGCGCTTTATGGCGTGTATGAGTATTTGAGACTTTATTCCGCCGGCACAAAGGTTATCAAAAACCACGTGTCGAACCCCACCTACAAATACCGCATTCTCAACCATTGGGACAATCCCGACGGCAGTGTGGAGCGTGGATATGCCGGAAAATCTATTTGGTTTGACGGTGGTAAAATCCATTTCCGCTCCGACATCGAAACCTACGCCCGCGCCAATGCCTCAATTGGTATCAACGGCACTGTTATCGACAATGTTAACGCCGACCCGAAGGTGCTTTTGCCCGAAATGCTTCGCGATATTAAAACCATTGCCGACCGTTTGCGCCCTTATAATATTAAGGTGTATTTGGCTGTTAACTTTTCGTCGCCAACGGCTATCGGCGGTTTAAAAACTTCCGACCCGCTTGATAAGGATGTAATTAATTGGTGGACAAATAAATGTAAAGAAATCTACAAATTGATTCCCGATTTTGGCGGATTCCTTGTAAAGGCTAATAGCGAGGGTCTGCCCGGTCCGATGGACTTTGGACGCACTCACGCCGACGGTGCCAATATGCTTGCCAAGGCTCTAAAACCTTACGGCGGAATTGTTATGTGGCGTGCCTTTGTGTATAATCCTCAGGGTGGCGACCGTGCAAAACAGGCTTACGACGAGTTTATGCCCCTCGACGGTAAGTTCGACGACAATGTGATTATCCAAGTTAAAAACGGTCCTGTGGATTTTCAGCCGCGCGAACCGTTCTCGCCGCTGTTTGGTGCAATGAAAAAAACTCCCATTATGCCCGAACTCCAAATCACTCAGGAATATCTCGGATATAGCGACCACCTCTGTTTCCTTGCCACTATGTGGAAAGAATTTTTGGATTATCCTGTCAACAACAAAGAAACCGTTAAGCAAACTACACAGTATCACCCCTTTACAGCCATTGCGGGAGTTGCCAACACAGGCACTATGAAAAACTGGTGCGGATATGTGATGGCGCAGTCTAACTGGTATGCCTTTGGACGTTTGGCGTGGAATCCCGACCTTACCGCTCAGCAGATAGCCGACGAGTGGATTGGTCTCACCCTCACCACCGACAAGCCGTCAATTGCCAAAATCTCTGATATGATGATGAAATCGCGCGAGGCGGTTACCGACTATATGACTCCACTCGGACTGCATCACCTTATGGGTTGGAGCGACCATTGGGGTCCCGAGCCGTGGTGCGATATTCCGGGCGCACGCGAAGACTGGATGCCCCGTTATTATCACAAAGCCGCCGACGATGGTCTTGGTTTCAACCGCTCGTCCTCTGGCAGCAACGCCGTAGAGCAGTATCAAGAGCCTTTGAAATCACTCTACGACAATCCAAAACTCTGCCCCAAAGAGTATGTCCTATGGTTTCACCACTTGCCGTGGAACTATGTTTTCGACAATGGCAACACACTTTGGAACGAACTCTGTTGTCATTACACCAAAGGCGTTTTGCAGGTAGAGGATTTTCAAAAAACTTGGGCTTCGCTCAAAGGCAAGGTGTCAGACCCGATTTACAACGAGGTGGCTAAGAAACTCGAAGTGCAACTCGACGAAGCCCAATGGTGGCGCGACGGCTGTTTGCTCTATTTCCAAACCTTCTCAAAAATGGAACTCCCCTTCACCCCAAAATACACCTTCGACCAATGCAAAGCCAAACTCCGCACCAAGGAGTATGTGGCACGACAAAAAGATTAGCAAAAACATTCCGCTAAATTAACCGTCTGGAAGACGGTATCTCTGTAGCCCCGGCCATCGAGCCGCCTTTGTGCGGCGCTGATGTCCGGTTTTTGCGGAGAGCGGAAAATGTTTTGGTAATTAAAAAATAATCAATAACTTTGCTGAAATGATTCTTCCTAATGATATTTAAGCAATTTATGAAACACCTTATCTTTATACTTCTATTTGCCATTTCGATGTTTGATGTATCGGCGCAAAATGTTCCGCAGATTGTTAAGCACGGCTCTGCATATCAGTTGATTGTGGGCGGCAAACCTTTTATTATGCGGGCAGGAGAACTTGGAAATTCTAACGCCTCAACCACTGATTATTTTGAAAAAATTGTGGTGCCAAACCTCAAAAAGCAGAATATCAACACCGCCCTTGTGCCTGCCTATTGGGATTTGATAGAGCCCGAGGAGGGAAGGTTTGATTTTTCGCTCATCGACAATATCATAAAGGTATCGGCACGCAACAATCTAAAAATCGTTTTCTTGTGGTTCGGTGCGTGGAAAAACTCAATGTCGTGTTATGCTCCGTCGTGGGTAAAAAAGGATGTAAAACGTTTTCCCCGTGCCGAAAGCAAGGAAGGCGTAAAGCAAGAATTACTTTCTCCATTTTCTGCCGATAACCTACGAGCCGACAAAAAGGCTTTTTGCGAACTACTAAGATTTATTAAACAAAACGATAATAATCAAACGGTTGTGATGATTCAGGTGGAAAACGAAATAGCGATGCTTCCATCTGCCCGCGATTATTGCAAAACGGCTACGGCGGCGTGGAAATCAAACGTCCCTGCCGCATTGACCGATTATTTGAAACAGCACAAGGACGAACTTACCGACAGTCTGAAAAAATATTGGACGGGCGAAACCATCGGCTCGTGGCAAAAACTATTTGGCAGTAGCATCTATGCCGAAGAAATTTTTACAGCGTGGAGTTACGCAGTGTATGTCAATGAGTTGGCGAAAGCAGGCAAATCCATTTACAATCTGCCTATGTATGTAAACTGCGCACTCAACCGTCCAGGAAAGAAACCTGGCGAATATCCTTCGGGCGGTCCTCTGCCACATTTAATCGACATTTGGAAAGCCGGCGCGCCAAGTGTGGAGATGCTCAGTCCCGATATTTATTTTGGCGATTTTAAACGGTGGACTTCGGCTTATCATCGTCCAGATAATCCGTTTTTTATACCCGAGCACCAATACGACGCAACTGCCGGGGCAAAAGCACTTTATGCCTTTGGCGAATACCACGCCTTGGGCTTTTCGCCATTTTCGGCTGAAACCAAACAGGCTCAGTTTATGCCGCCTGTTTTGGGCGAAACTTTTTCGGATGAATCCACCAAAGGAACTCTCACCGAACTGCCCAACGCCTACAACATTATTAAATGTGCCGAAAGTTTCATCACACTTTTTAACGGCAGCGACAGAATGCGCGGTGTGCTGTTAGATTCTCTTAACCAACGCGATACGCTTATTATTGGTGGCTATCAGATTATTGCCAAGCACGACTACACCCTTGGATGGAGTCCAAATGCAAAACTTCCTAATTGGAATCTCGAAGGTGCAATCATTATCAACACCGCCCCCGACGAATTTTTGCTGATTGGCACAGGCACAGTGTTGAATTTTAATTCGTTGAAAAAAAACACCAACGTAGGCATTCTCGAAATACAAGAACTATCAACCGACGGCAGCGGCAAAATACTCCGCTATCTCAACGGCGACGAATCGCACCAAGGTCGCCACGTGCGCATCCCCGACGGCGAATGGGGCATACAGCGGTTTAGGCTTTATGAGTATTGATTTCACAATTCATACTCCATAATATAGTCGTTCATAAAATATCCGCCGCCAAAGGGGAAGTCGCCTTGCGTTTCAATCCGTTGATTCTTGTTTTTTTGAGTCCATTTGCATTAATTTTTTTGAGATACAAAAATACAAAAATTCCAAAAAAATCCTTACTTTTGTACATCGCCGTATAATGGCGGGTTATTACTTAATTTTTTAAACTATTACAAAAATGCAGATTATTAAAGGACTTATTTTGGTGTTGGCTCTTGCTGTGCTTTGTGGACAGGTGGCAGAGGCTCAATACGTTACTTTCAACAAGGATGACGGCGGTATCGATGTGGCAAAATGCGGACTTTCGTGCGCCGATGATGCTCCCGAGGGCGTTAAAATTGCCGTCAAGAATCTCGACGACGATATTTTCGACGTTACGGGAAAGAAACCTTCTCTTAATCAAAACCCTCAGTACACTATTTTTGTCGGCACGCTTGGCACACCGTCTACCGACAAGTTGGTTAAAAAACAGAAAATCAATGTGTCAGCCATCAACGGCAAGTGGGAGGCTGGTATGATTGTGCTCAATGGCAACACTATATATATTATAGGTGCCGATATGAGGGGAACAATCTTTGCCGTGTACGACCTCAGCAAGTCGCTCGGCGTTAGTCCTTGGAAATTTTGGGCTGACGTGCCCACTCAAAAGCACGATTATGCAGCGTTGAAACTCTCTTCACCGGTGGTTTTCCCATCGCCTAAGGTTAAATATCGCGGCATTTTCTTAAACGATGAGGCTCCCTGCCTTAGCACTTGGGTAAACAATACTTTCCCCGATGAAAAATGTCCTTCGGCGGTAAAAGGTCTTGCAAATGGTATGAACAGCCAGTTTTACGCCAAGGTGTTTGAACTTTTGCTCCGCTTGAAAGCCAACTTTATGTGGCCTGCTATGTGGGGTAACGCTTTTTATGCCGACGACACCGAAAACAGCAAGACTGCCTCTACTATGGGCATTGTTATGGGAACATCGCATCACGAACCTATGGCTCGCAACCATCAGGAGTGGGCTCGCCGCCGTGGTGCCGATGGTGCTTGGGATTACAATACTAATCAAGAAGTTATCGATAAGTTTTTCCGCGAGGGCATCAGCCGCAGCAAAAACAACGAAGACCTTATTACCATTGGTATGCGTGGCGACGGCGACACTCCCCTTGGCGGTCGCGAGGGTCACGACGACGAGTATGTGATGGCTCTTGAACAAAACAAGAAACTTATGGAGCGCATAATCAACAATCAGCGCAAAATTATAGCCGAGGAAACAGGAAAGCCCGCAGCACAGCGTCAGCAAGTTTGGGCTCTCTACAAAGAGGTTCAGGAGTATTACGATGCAGGTCTCAAAGTGCCCGAAGATGTGATTATCCTGCTCAGCGACGACAACTGGGGCGACATCCGCCGTGTGCCCGACCATAAACGTGCTGGTGGTTGGGGTATTTATTACCACGTTGACTATGTGGGTGCTCCCCGTAACTCTAAATGGCTGAATATCACACAGACACAGCAGATGTTTGAGCAACTTTCGCTTGCATATGACTTTGGTATCGAGAGTCTTTGGGTGCTTAATGTCGGCGACCTTAAACCGATGGAGTATCCTATCCAACTTTTCTGCGATATGGCTTACGAACCAAAGACTTACAATCCCCAAAACGTTACCTCTCATACCGAAAAATTCTTTGAGAGCGTGGCTGGTGCCGATTACGCCAAAGAAGCCGCACGTATCTACAACCGCAACTGTCAGTTTATGGCGCGTGTAACTCCCGAAATGCTTGATTCTTACACCTACAATGTGGCAACGGGCGAGTTTAAGCAGGTGGCAGACGAGTACGCACGTCTTGAATCAGAGGCTCTGCGCCTTTGGTTGCTAATTCCCGATATGTACAAAGACGCTTATTTTCAGACAATTCTCTTCCCCGTGCAGGCAATGGCAAACCTCTACGATATGTATTACGCACAGGCAATGAACCGCTATTGCGCCGAAAGGAACAATCCCGACGCCAATTGTTGGGCAGATAGGGTTTCAGAATGTTTTAAACGCGATTCAATCCTTTGCGCACAGTACAACACCGGCATTGCCAACGGCAAATGGAACGGAATGATGATTCAAAAGCATATCGGCTACCGTATGTGGAACGATAATTTCCCCCACGAAATGCTTCCCCCCACCAAGCGTGTGGCAGAGGGCAACGGCGGATACGTTTTTGCTCCCGGCAACGGATATGTTTCTATCGAGGCTGAGCATTATTATTCTGCCAAAGCCGCCGACGGTGTACAATGGAGCGTTTATCCCTACTACGGACGCACCCGCAGCGCTGTGGCTCTTACCCCTTACACCAAGCCTGTGGGCAATTCGTCGCTCACATATCGTTTTGCACTGCCTAAGGGTTACGCCGATTCGGTAAAGGTTCATGTGATTGTAAAATCTACCCTTGACTTTAAGAATGTTGGCGGACACGAATGTGCAATTTCCGTTGATGGTCAGCCAGTTAAAACGGTTAACTTTAACGCCGACTTGCTCGACAAACAACCCTATCAATACACCACATTCTATCCCACAATCGCTCGCCGCGTAGTGGAAAAAGTTGCAGGTTTTAAAGTAAAAGATTCTGACATTCACGAACTTACTTTAACTCCAAAACACGCCGGCATTGTGTTTGAAAAAATCGTAATAGATTTTGGCGGCTACAAGGGCGAATACCTCTTTGGAACAGAGAGCGAGGCAAGAAGGTAATAATGCATTAAATAATTTTTATTAAGGTATTGCATTTACATATTTTTTGTTAATTTTGCGCAAAGAGATTTTGGCTGTTTTTTACATAAACAACAAATTTGCTTAACGTTATCAAAATTATGTAATTTAAAAACTTAATTCAAATAATAATGGAACAAAAACCACAAGAATCTAATGGATTCTACAAACTTAGTTGGCTGCAACGCATCGGATTCGGCTCGGGCGACTTGGCTCAGAACCTGATTTTCCAAACTGTGGCCACTTACTTGATGCTTTACCTTACTACGGTATTGAAAATCAATCCCGCATTCGTTGGCGGACTTATTCTCACCGTCCGTCTTATCGACTGTTTTTGGAGTCCCGTTGTCGGAAAATTTATCGACAACCGCAATCCTAAATTAGGCAAGTATCGCACTTACCTTCTTTACGGCGGTATTCCTTTGACAATTGCTGCTTGCTTGCTTATGCTTCCGCAGGCTGCTGAGTGGTCGATGGGTGCAAAAATGGTGTATGCCACATTAAGTTATACAATTCTTAGTATGATTTATTCGGTAGTAAATATTCCCTACGGCTCTATTATGGCAAGTATGACCCGCGACAACAACGAGGTTCTTATTCTTACCTCTACTCGTATGGTTTGCGCCAATATCGGTCAAATTGTTGTTCAGGCTGGTTTCCCCATTGGTCTTGCATTGTTTCTCAGTCAAGCAATCAACTGGGATCAAGCAATATTTATGGCAATAGGAACAATTCCCGCATTCATTATTTTGCCGTTGCTACCTATTTTGAAAAAATGGTTGGGCAAAAAAGGTCTTTATTACACACTTCTTGCTATAGGTTTTATCGGCTTTGCTATTTTATTCTGCATTGGTAAATTTGGAGATGTTAAAAGTGAAGCTTTGACTTTATGTGTTATTAAAATCACTGATACTGTTGAAATTGCCATTACAGTAATTTATATTGCGAAGATTATGACCGGCGTTGGTTTGCTCGTGGGTTCGCTTATGTGGGCTCTTGTTCCTGAGGTAATCACCGATTCGGAATACCGCACAGGCAACCGTCCCGCCGCTACTGTAAACGCCCTTGCAGGTGTTGCATTCAAGGCAGGATTCTCAATTGCTGGCTGGATTACACCTTTGGTAATGGGTCTTATCGGTTTTGACCTTGCAAGCGAAGAAGCCGCATTGCCCACCGATCCAATGGCTTGGTTTACAGTTATCTGCGTATTTGCAATTGTAGGTTTTGTTCTCTTGACCCTCTGTTTCTTGGGCAGCAAAGAAAACATTGCCACCACCCCCGAAAAACCTGTATCGTTTGGTGAGATGTTCAAAGAGTTTAAGGCAAACAAATGCCTTCAACTTGTGCTTGGAGTATTCGTAGTAGTGTTCTTGGCATCGTTTATCAGTGCTCCTGTAAATGCTTATTATACAGAGCTTAATAGTTATTCCGACACTGTGCAAAATGCAATTCTTTGGTTCACTACCATTATTCCTGCCTTGCTCCTCATTGTTGTGGCACTCTTGATTAAGAAATATCCTCTTACCGATGAGCGTCTCGACGAAATGAACCGCGAAATTGAAGCCCGCCACAAAGCATAGGTTTTCAATCACTTAATGATATCAAAATCCTGCCGTTTTGAAAATTTAACGGCAGGATTTTTTTTGTTTTTCAAGATTTTCGGGAGATAGTAACAAACGTTATGTTAGGACTTCAAGATTTTCGGGAGATTGTAACAAACAGTTTTTTTTTGACTTCAAGATTTTCAGGAGATGCTACCAAACGTTATGTTAGCGTCTCAACATTTTTGCGAAATGAAAAAGTATGGGTGTTTTTTGATTTCAAGATTTTTAGGAGATAGTAACAAACGTTATGTTAGGACTTCAAGATTTTCGGGAGATAGTAACAAACAGTTTTTTTTGATTTCAAGATTTTCGGGAGATAGTAACAAACGTTATGTTAGCATCTCAACATTTTTGCAAAATGGTAACAAAGGGTAGTTTTTTTTATAAATCTTTCTTTAAGTTATTTGGATTTTGTTTGTTATTCCAAATGTCTGCAATCTTTATGATAGTGTTTTTATTGTCGATATAATATATGAGTTTTAGCCTTTTATCAAAGATATATGCTCTGTAATTAGGTTTCTTGTCTTTCAAAATAGGCTCTACAAACCCCATCTCAGGAAACATTGATAGGCGAGATAATAATTTTTCTAAGTTATTGATTTTATCATTTGTAACCTTATCGCCGTAGTTTTCTTGGCAGTAAGTAAGATAAGTATCTAATTTGTCTTCGGCTTTTTTAGACCAAACAATTATCATTGCTACTGTATTTTTGTTTGATTTTTGCTAAAACTTCCTCGTTTGATTTATAGTTACCTTTGGCAAACTGTTGTTCGGCTTCGGCTACTGAATGATATGCTTCTTCGATAGAATGAGGGCCAAAATCTGGAAAATTACCATCTTCGTTGGTGTAGTTGTCTAACGAAGTCAGCAATTGTTTTAAGATGTTAAAGTCATAGAGACTCAATATTTTGCGTATGATTGCGGTTTGTAATTCCGCTGTTCCGTTTGGTTCCATATCGTATATTTTTAATCCGTTGCTAAAATAGTGTTTTTTATTGTTATTACCTTCAAATTATTTCTTTTTTTTACCTTTGCCCTCGAAAAAAGGACATCATACATCACTAATTTTTGTAATTTTACACCTATGAATCTTAAATCAAAAGCATTACCTTTAATGGTAATAACAGCATTGGCTTTAACTGCTGCTTGCAAACAGGGTGCGCAACCCACTGAAAAAGAACCTACTCCACTTAAGGAGCGTTTCAACGGTAAGTTTTATATTGGCGTGGCAATCAACGAGGCTCAGATTACCGGAGCTGATTCGTTGGGTCAAGCCACTGTATTAAAACACTTTAATTCTATTGTTGCCGAAAACTGCATGAAAAACGAGGAAATACATCCCGAGCAGAATCGCTACAATTTCGCAGTTCCCGATAAGTTTGTAGAACTAGGCGAAAAAAACGGAATGTTTATCATCGGTCATTGCCTTGTTTGGCATTCGCAAGTGGCTCCGTGGTTTTTTGTTGATAACAACGGCACACAAGTATCTGCCGACACTCTCAAACAACGCATCAAAGACCATATCTACACCGTTGTGGGTCGTTACAAAGGCCGTGTAAAAGGTTGGGACGTTGTCAACGAGGCTATCTTAGACGATGGCTCTTATCGTAATAGTCCGCTCTATCAGATTATGGGCGAGGAATTTATCCCATGGGCGTTTCAATGTGCACACGAAGCCGACCCCGACGCTGAACTTTATTACAACGACTATTCGATGTCGCTTGCTCCCAAGGCAGATGCTATTGTAAATCTTGTAAAATCGTTGAAAGCTAAGGGATTGCGAATCGACGGCGTGGGTATGCAAACTCATGTTGGAATGGATTATCCCGATATCAACGAATACGAAACAAGTATGATGAAATTTGCTTCCACAGGTGTTAACGTTATGGTTACCGAGTGGGATATGTCGGCTTTGCCAACCATGAGTAGCAGCTCAAACATTGGCGACACCCTCCGCATTGGCACCATTGTAAGCAAGGCTCTCGACAAGGGACTTTTGAGCGGTGATCCTGCCAACGTAAGTTTCGACAAAATCAAGGTTTCGTCGGTTGAAGATTTTAAGGCTAAATTTGCAGGCGAATATCCAGACAGCGTTATTACACGTATGCACTTTATGCTTTCGCAGTTGTCGCCTTATCCGGTGGCACTGCCCGACTCTATTTCAAATATTTGGAACCAACGCATGGATATGTTTTTGAAACTCTTTGAAAAACATTCCGATGTAATAACCCGTGTAACAGCGTGGGGCGTATGCGATGGCGACTCGTGGAAAAACGATTTCCCCGTAAAAGGCCGTCATGAATATCCATTGCTCTTTGACCGCGATTACAACCTGAAACCATTCTTGCAGAATTGCGACGAAAAAAAGTAATGATATTCTGAGATTGAAATTTTCTATTCTTTAATTGGTAATAAAAAATAGACAGGCTGCTTTTTTTACGCCTGCCTATTTTTTTTTATATGCTAATGCTAATTATTTTATTTTTTATTATAAATTTGCAAGGTATTTGTATTGATATTATTAATATTATCATTAGTATTGTAAATAACTTAAAATGACAAACTTAAAGAATCATTCGGTAGCACGAAAAATTACTCTACAATTTGGATTAATACTTCTACTTACAGGTTTCGCTATTGTGATGGCGATTTTTATTATGAGCAGTTCCAAAAACAGTGCTCAAATGTTTTTTGAAAAGGCCATACCCACCAAAGATTGGGGCAATCTTGCCTATCAGAACACATTGCTTGGATTATCCGACGTTCAAATTTTCATCACCACTCACGACGAGGCACGCCGTCTGTCGGCAATCGAGTATCTCAAAACGGTTATGAACTGTTTTAACGAAATCAAGCAGCGTGTTTCGGGCGACGACCTTGTGGCTGTGGATTCGATGATAGCCAAATCGGCTCGTTACAACACTATAATACACAATAATATAGCACTTGCCAACGATATGCGCTCTATTCACGACGAGATGGACCAATTGAAAGAGACTTATTTTTTCCCAAACATCCACAAAATGCAGCAGGCGGTGATAGCCCACATCAACAAAAACAACGCAAGAGAATCGGCTCAAAGGCTCAAAACTCTTTCGGATTTGCTTCACCTCGTAGACGTGTCGAAAGGCACAATCTCCGACCAGAACCTTATACAGCAGGCTATTACACGCACAACAGAACTCTTTAAGCAAGTGGCAAAATTTGCTCCCGAAATTGGTCAAGCCGCTACAATGAAAGAGATGCTCGGCGCCACACAGACCTATTCGGAAAAAACCAAAAAATATTACGAACTAATGGCTCTTGTTACCGCCAACAATGCCAAGGCGGGTGTGATAAGCAACGAGGTGCTCGAATTAGAAAAACAGTTTAACGAACGGCAGTCGCAAGAGGTCAGCAACATTATAATGAGCCTCAATCAGCGTATGACCAAGAGTCAAACTCTTATGGTAATATTGCTTATAGCCTCAATTGCAATTTGCATTATACTAATAGTGGCAATGACCCGCAACACCATCAACCCCATCAAAAAATCTGTTGAAGGCATCAAGCGCATCACCGAGGGCGACCTTACTGCCAATGTAGAAATCAACACCGGCGACGAATTTTCTGAGATGGCAAATCAGTTGAACACTATGAACCAAAACCTTAAAACTGTGGTTTCTAACATTATATCTGGTGCCGACAATATCTATCAGAGCAGTAGCGAAATGTCAAACGCCTCAGATATGATGAGCCGTGGAGCCACAATGCAGGCAGCCTCGGCAGAGCAGGTTTCTACGTCGGTAGAGCAGATGAGCGCCTCGATAGAGCAAAACAACCAAAACGCACGTCAAACCGAAAAAATAGCGCAGAAGGCACTCGAAAGTATTCGCGAAGGTAGCGAGGCAAGTATGCGTTCGGTAACGGCAATGAAAGATATTGCAGCCAAGATTTCAATTATCGACGAGATAGCATTCCAAACCAACATACTTGCACTCAACGCCGCAGTAGAGGCAGCACGTGCTGGCGAAAACGGCAAAGGTTTCGCCGTGGTAGCCGCCGAGGTGCGCAAACTTGCCGAACGCAGTGCCACAGCCGCCGCCGAAATCGACAAAGTGAGCAAAGAGGGCGTAAGAATTTCCGAAGACGCAGGGCAACTGCTCACCAACATTCTTCCTGAAATAGAAAAAACCGCTATGCTTGTGCGCGAGATAGCCGAGGCAAGCAAGGAACAGACCACTGGCATTGCGCAAATCAATAATGCAGTACGTCAGTTAAACGAAATCACGCAGCAGTATTCATCGTCGGCAGAGGAACTTTCGTCATCGAGCCAAACTCTTGCTGTCGAAAGCGAAAACCTCAAAAAGACTGTTGAATATTTTAATATAGGGTAAATAATTAATTTATGTAATCAATGAAACTTTTTGCCATTTTTTATGTATAATAGCAAGGTATTTGTTGTAAAACAACTGGTTATATAAAAAAGGACAATATGGCAAACACAAAACAGCACTCAGTAGCACGCAAAATTACATTACAGTTTGGATTGATTTTAGTATTAACGGGATTCGCTATTGTAATAGGCATTATTATAATGAGTAGTTCCAAAACAAGCACCGACTATTTTTTCCAAAAAGCTATACCAGCCAAGGATTTAGGTGTGCTTGCGTATCAAAATTCATTGTTGGCACTATCTGATATTCAAAACTACGAATCCACCCGCGACGTCAACAAGCGCAATTCGGCTCTTGTGCATTTCAAAGAGGTGATGGACGAGTTTCAGCAGATGAAAGAGATGGCAGAGGACGACGACCGAGTGCTTATTGACTCGATGATTGCCAAAACTGCCCGTTTTCAGCAGATAGTGCACCACAGTATGGAATTAGGCATCAAGATGGTGGCTATTCACGAGCAGATGAACGACCTCAAAGACAATCATTTTGCCCCGAATATCGAAAAACTTCAACTGGCAGTAATCGCATCAGCCAACAAGAATAACGCTAAGGAATCGGCTCAGCGTCAGAAAGCTTTGTCGGATTTGATTCACCAAGTAGACATTTCAAAAGGTTCTATCGTGGATCAGAAACTTATTCAGCAGGCTCTGCAACGCACAACCGATTTGGTAAAGGAGGTGGCAAAGTTTGCTCCCGCTATCGGTATGGCTTCCACTCACAACGAGATGGTTAAGCAGATGCAGGAATATACCCAAATATCTAAGACCTATTATACTCAGATGGCTGAGGTAGGAGCTTGCCGTCAGAAAGCCAACGAAATAAGTATGGAAATTATCGCTCTTGAAAAAGAGTTCAATGCCAAACACGCCAAAAAGGTAGACGACATAATCCTTTCGCTCAGCGACACAATGTCGGGTAGTCAGAAGATTATGGTAACGCTCCTTTTGGTTTCGATTGCAATATGTGTAATATTGATAATTGCGATGACCCGCAGCACCATCAACCCCATACGCAAGTCGATGGAAGGCATCAAGCGCATCACCGAGGGCGACCTTACAGCCAATGTGGAAATCAACACCGGCGACGAGTTCTCCGAAATGGCAAATCAGCTCAACACAATGAACAACAACCTCAAAACTGTGGTTTCTAACATTATAGCAGGTGCCGACAATATCTATCAAAGCAGCGCACAAATGTCTAACGCATCGGAGATGATGAGTCACGGCGCAGGACAGCAGGCGGCATCGGCAGAGCAGGTTTCGGCATCGGTACAGCAGATGAGCGCGTCGATCGAGCAGAACAACCAAAACGCACGTCAAACCGAAAAAATTGCGCAGAAGGCTCTCGAAAGCATCCGCGAAGGCAGCGAGGCAAGCTTGCGTTCGGTATCGGCTATGAAAGACATCGCAGCCAAGATTTCAATTATCGACGAGATTGCGTTCCAAACCAATATCCTTGCGCTCAACGCCGCAGTGGAGGCAGCCCGTGCAGGTGAAAACGGAAAGGGTTTCGCAGTGGTAGCAGCCGAGGTAAGAAAGCTTGCCGAGCGCAGCGCAACAGCCGCATCAGAAATCGACAAGGTGAGCAAAGAGGGCGTCCGCATTTCCGAAGACGCTGGAAAACTTCTCCAAAATATTCTTCCCGAAATTGAGAAAACAGCCCTTCTGGTACGCGAGATTGCCGAGGCAAGCAACGAGCAGACTTCGGACATCGCCTCTATCAACAATGCCGTGCAGCAGCTCAACGAAATCACACAGCAGTATTCGGCATCGTCAGAAGAGCTTTATTCGTCGAGCCAAACCCTTGCCGAAGAGAGCGAAAACCTCAAAAAGACTGTGGAATATTTTAATATTTGATAAATGAGGCACTAAACCTCTTGATTATAACTTATTGACAAAAAACAACAAAAATCGCTAAAAAAACTTTTGGCGGTTTTTGTTGTTTTCATTTTATATCCTTAAATTTGTCGTAATTTAAAACTCAGTACGAACTTTAATTTTTTAACCAATTACCAATATGGCACAGAAAAGATATCTGTTTCCTGCCGACTATATGGCAGACCCCGCTGTTCACGTTTTCAACGGCAAAATTTTCATCTACCCCTCGCACGACTGGGAGGCTCACGCCGAAGAGGATGAC
>JAEEGJ010011393.1_pt1 | contig 22588 bp, 16 predicted proteins | sample 8958761 | NCBI WGS metagenome assembly JAEEGJ01 (sample SAMN16246546, study PRJNA631951) | gut metagenome | biome: gut microbiome; feature: rumen; material: RS-attached | host: Bos | place: Iran: Karaj | collected 2018-10 | reverse complement strand
CTATCATTGAAGACTTTATGCTGGATATCATGTATGAGATACCTAAGGATCCGACCATTGGCAGGGTATTTATCACCAAGGAATATATTGATGGCAAGGGAGGCCCCAGGATCGTGCTTCGCGGGTAAAATTTTTTGTAATGAATATTTATAAATCGGAACACAGATCATCAGGTGGTCTGTGTTTCTTTTTATATCATGAAACGAACATTTGATTGTTTTTTTGCTAAAAACAGTTGCATATTTTGTGTAAATCTATTATAATAATTCCATATGTTGTGTTAAGGCAGTATAAAGCAGGAGTAAAAAATTACATGGGAACATACAGCGGAAATGAAATAGTCGTATTAAAGGGCCTGGAAGCAGTCAGAAAGCGTCCGGGCATGTATATAGGAAGTCTGGGGAGCCGCGGACTGCATCATCTGATCTGGGAAATACTTGACAACGGTATAGATGAGCATCTTGCAGGCTTTTGTAATGAGATAGAGATAGTGCTCCAAAAGGATGGCGGAGTATCCATCACTGACCATGGACGCGGTGTGCCGGTGGATATGCATCCTACAGAGCATATGCCGACTGCGCGTGTGGTATATACCATCCTTCATGCGGGCGGAAAGTTCGGCAATACTGTATATAAGGTATCCGGCGGTCTCCACGGAGTAGGTGCTTCGGTAGTAAATGCTCTCTCAAGTCATATGATAGTTGAGATAAAGAGGGACGGGAAGGTCTATCGTGATGAGTATAAGGATGGCGGACATCCTATAACACCGCTTGACAAGGACGGGCTGTTACCCGTTGTAGGAAAATGTACCAAATCAGATACAGGTACCAAGGTCACATTTTATCCCGATCCCACCATTTTTGAATCGGTAGAATTTAAACCGGAGATCATCGTTAAAAAACTAAAGGAAACGGCATATCTTAACAAGGGCCTGAAGGTTACTTTCTCAGATCTTCACACGGGCTTTAAGCAGACCTTCTGTGAAGAGGACGGTATCAAGAGCTTCGTAGCGTATCTTTCAAGGGAAGAGATCGTTTTACACAAAGAGCCCGTATACCTGGAAGGAAAAAGCGGAGATATCGAAGTCGAGATAGCCTTCCAGTACAACAACGGCTTTTCTGAGCAGATAAATTCATTCTGTAACTGTATAAATGTCGTAGACGGCGGTACACTGGTCACAGGCTTTAAGTCCGGCCTTACCAGGGTTATGAACCAGTACGCCAGAGAACTCGGAGTATTGAAAGACAAGGATGAAAACTTTGACGGTAAGGATATCCGTAACGGACTTATAGCCATCGTATCCATAAAGCATCCGGATCCTCAGTTTGAGGGACAGACCAAGACTAAGCTTGGAAATAACGATGCAAAGGCAGCGGTAGAAGATGTCTTTACCCAGGAAGCTACGATCTTTTTTGATAAAAATGTAGAATTATTAAAAACTCTGCTTGATAATTCGCTTAAGTCCTATCAGGTAAGAAAAGCCTCGGATAAGGCGAGAACGACAGCACTGAAGCAGTTGAGCGATGTGGACACAAAGTCAAAGCTTGCAGCATGCTCGTCGAAAAAGCCCGAGGAATGCGAGATATACATCGTAGAGGGTGATTCTGCGGGAGGTACCGTAAAGACCGCAAGAAACAGACGTACCCAGGCGGTGCTTCCTCTCCGCGGAAAGATTATAAATGTAGAAAAAGCTGCACTCGATAAGGTACTGGCAAACAACGAGATAAAGTCCATGATAGCAGCATTCGGCTGCGGTATTGCAGAAGAGTTTGATCTCTCCAAGCTTAAGTATGGCAGGATCATAATACTCACCGATGCCGATGTGGACGGAGCGCATATCAGCACCTTGCTCCTTACCTTCTTTTACAGGTTTATGCCCGAGCTTATCATGGAGGGCAAGGTATTCAGAGGCCTGCCGCCGCTTTACAGAGTGGAGTATGAGACCACCGAAAGAGGCAAAAAGAAAAAGAATACCGAGTATATATTTGATGACCATGAACTGGAGAAATTCAGAAAAACCGGTCAGAAAATACTTACATTGCAGCGCTATAAGGGCCTTGGAGAGATGGATGCCGAGCAGCTCTGGGAGACTACTCTTGACCCCGAAAGAAGAGTACTGGCCCAGGTATCGATAAACGACGGTGTTGAGGCGGATGAGATCACCTCCATGCTGATGGGCACCAATGTACCGCCCCGCCGCGATTTCATAATGAGCGAGGCAAATAACGCAAATCTTGATATCACATAACTATAGAAATAGGAGACAACAGAAATGAGTACACCTCAGGATCAATTAGTCCAGCTTGATTTTGCGGAGGAGATGAAAACATCCTTCCGTGATTACGCGTTAAGCGTTATTTTATCCAGAGCCCTGCCTGATGTCAGGGACGGCTTAAAGCCTGTACAGAGGAGAATTCTGTACGCTATGAATGAGCTGGGACTGGATCCTAAAAAGCCACATAGAAAAAGTGCACGTATAGTCGGCGATACCATGGGTAAATACCATCCCCACGGAGACAGCTCCATATATGATGCACTTGTACATATGACGGAGGATTATTCCCTCAATCTGCCTTTGGTTGACGGACACGGCAACTTCGGCTCCATAGACGGAGACGGAGCGGCTGCCATGCGTTATACCGAGGCTCGTCTTTCAGAGCCGGCTATAGCCCTGCTTGAAAACCTTGAAAAAGGTCTTGTAGAGTTTATGCCCAACTTTGATGAAAGTGAAAACGAGCCCAAGGTCCTCCCTGCTACATTACCCAATCTTTTGATAAATGGTACCACGGGTATAGCGGTAGGTATGGCTACAAATATCCCACCTCACAATGCAGGCGAGATCATAGACGGCGTTGTAGCTTATCTGGATAACCCGGCCATCACCGAGGAAAAACTCATGAAATACATACCCGGACCGGATTTCCCTACGGGCGGCATCATTACTAACAGTGATGCGCTCCCTGAGATATACAGGACAGGTGAAGGCAAGATCAGGGTACGTGCTAAGACAGAGATAGAGAACGGCGATTCCGGCAGGAAAAATATCGTGGTTACCGAGATACCATACACCATAGCCGGGAATAAACTCAAGCTTGTTGAAAACCTTGTCAGCCTTATGAAGGACAAGGCTTTTGAAGAAATATACGATGTAAGGGATGAGTCCTCAAAAGAAGGTATCCGTATCGTAATCGAGGTAAAAAAGGACAGGGATCCGGAAAACCTGTTAAACGGACTTCTTAAAAAGACCTGTATGGAGGATACCTACACTGTAAACCTCCTGGCGGTAAAGGACAAGCAGCCGCTTGTTTTTAGCCTTTTAGGTCTGGTCAGGGAATTTGCCCAGTTCCAGGAAGAGCTTTATACAAAGGAACATGAATTCCTTTTAAACAAGGCAGAGCAGAGACTTGAAATAGTTGACGGTCTGCTCCGAGCTACAGATGTTATTGACCTAATTATAGAAATACTTCGCGGCAGCAGCTCTGTAAAGCAGGCAAAGGACTGCCTGATACACGGCGATATCACGGATATCAAATTTAAACACGAGGAGTCTAAGAAAGAGGCTGCCACATTGCAGTTTACCGAGCGCCAGGCAGATGCTATACTTGCCATGCCGCTGTCAAAGCTCATAGGACTTGAGATACTTAAACTTGAAGAAGAGAAAAACGAACTTCTCGGAAAGATTGGGGAATATAAGGAAATCCTTTCCAATCCTCAAAAGCTCTGCTCGGTAATAAAGGAAAGACTTAAAGCGTATAAAAAGAAATTTGCATCACCCAGAAGGACCGAGCTTTCAAATGTAGAGAGCAAGGGTTATGTGGAAGAGTTTAAAGTTGAAGACATTTATATTCTGGTCGACAGGTTCGGCTATACAAAGTCGGTGGATGCATCTGTTTACAGTAAAGCCGGCGAAGAGGCATTAAAGGAATTTACCCATATCATACCTATGAAAAACACGGACAGGATCTGTGTATTTACGGCAGAGGGAAATATGATGCAGGTAAAGGCCGAGAAGATACCTCGCTGCAAACTGAAGGATAAAGGCCAGCTCATACACAATCTGTGCAAGGTTGACCAGCAGGATGTCATATTCTATGCGTCATACGAGACATTATTTGACTCGATGCTCCTGTTTACGACTAAAAACGGATACATAAAGCTGGTTTCCGGTATAGAGTTTGACACTAACAGAAACCTGATGCTTGCGACAAAGCTGGAGGACGGGGATGCTGTAGTCAGTATCATACTCCTGCAGGCAGCGGATATCCTGGCAGAAAACAGGAAGGTCATCACTATCACCAAATCGGGTTATTCCCTTGCGTTCCCGTTAAAAGAGGTCAGTGAGATGAAGAAGACCGGCAGGGGCGTAAAGGCTATGACTCTTGATAAAAATGACAGGGTTGAATTTGCCTGTGTGGTATCCCCTGATATGGAAAATTTTGAATACAAGGGCAAGGAAGTATCTTCCAAGAAGATAAAACTTCGTGCACGTGGCGGCAAGGGTCAGAAAACTGCTTTATAATCCTTAAAAAATATAAAAATGATACAGAATGGTGCTTATAACTCTTGACAAGAAACGAATTCTGGGGTATTATATCTTATATGGGTATACAAGGGGATAGTTTACCCTTTCAGAAAGATCCATTTGAACAGGAGAAGCATAATGGCAAAGAGAATTCTTGTATGTGATGATGCAGCTTTCATGCGAATGATGATTAAAGATATACTTACCAAAAACGGTTATGAGATAGCAGGCGAGGCAGAGAATGGTGCAGTTGCGGTTACAAAGTATGCTGAAACAAAGCCCGATCTTGTTATGCTCGATATTACTATGCCGGAGATGGACGGTATCCAGGCTCTTAAAAAGATCAAGGAGCAGGATCCTTCGGCTATGGCTATAATGTGTTCAGCTATGGGCCAGCAGGCTATGGTTATAGAATCCATACAGTCAGGAGCCAGGGACTTTATTGTTAAACCCTTCCAGCAGGACCGCGTAATCGAGGCCATAAAGAAGGTAATAGGTTAATTTGATCTTAAACCTGTCCCTTTTGGGACAGGTTTTTTTATACAAAATGCAGCCCGTCACTTGAGTTCTGATACTTTCATGAGTGCAGTGAAGGGGCTTAAGCACAATAAAGAATAGGAGATATATCATGGCAGATTCAAAAGCAAAAACCACAAAAAAGAATGACAGGAAAAACGATAAGAAAATAGCATGGCTTAAGTACAATGCTAAGCAGCTGAAGGAAGTAGAGGCATTAAGCCAGGAGTATATTGATTTTATCTCTGACTGCAAGACCGAGCGTGAGTGTGTAGACGAGATAGTAGCACAGGCTAAGAAGCTTGGTTATAAGGATTTGGCTACAGTAAAGAAGGTAAAGGCTGGGGATAAGCTCTATGCCGTAAACAAGGGTAAAGCATTGGCTTTATTTGTTGTAGGCACCAAGCCCTTAGAGGCAGGTATGAAGATCCTCGGTGCCCATATTGATTCTCCGAGACTTGATATCAAGCAGAATCCTTTATATGAGGATACGGACCTGGCACTTATGGAGACACATTATTACGGCGGTATCAAGAAGTATCAGTGGGTTGCTACCCCTATGGCTATACATGGTGTTATCTGCAAAAAGGACGGGACCAATGTTAAGGTAGTCATCGGTGAGGATCCTAAGGACCCTGTAGTCGGTATCTCAGACCTGCTTATCCACCTTGCCCAGGACCAGATGGACAAGAAAGCATCAAAGGTGATAGAAGGCGAGGATCTGAATGTTCTTGTCGGCAGCATACCGCTTAAGGACGAGGAAAAGGAAGCAGTAAAGAAAAATGTTTTGAAGCTTATAGCTGACAGATACAAGGTGGATGAAGATGATTTTATGTCTGCAGAGCTTGAGGTAGTGCCCGCAGGACGTGCAAGAAGCTACGGACTTGATGCCAGCATGGTTATGGGCTACGGACAGGATGACAGGATCTGTGCATTCACATCCGCAAAAGCGCTCTTTAACTGCACCGCACCTGACAGGACCGCAGTATGCATCCTTGTAGATAAGGAAGAGATCGGCAGCGTCGGAGCTACAGGTATGACTTCTGTATTCTTTGAGAATATGGTAGCTGAGCTTATGGATAAGCTTGGGGACTACAGCGAACTGAAGGTACGCCGTGCACTCCAGAACTCGCATATGCTTTCATCGGATGTAAATGCTGCATTTGATCCAAACTATCCTTCGGTTATGGAAAAGAAGAACTGCTCTTACCTGGGCAGAGGTATGGCATTCAGTAAATTTACCGGCAGCCGAGGAAAATCCGGTTCAAACGATGCCAATCCCGAATTCATCGCTAAGCTGCGTGCGGCACTTGACAAATATAATATTTATTACCAGATGGCTGAGCTCGGAAAGGTTGACCAGGGCGGCGGAGGAACGATCGCTTACATCATGGCTAAGTACAATATGGAAGTCATCGACAGCGGCGTAGCTCTCCATAACATGCATGCACCTTGGGAGGTTTCCAGTAAGGCTGATATCTACGAAGCCGAGAAAGGATACGAAGCATTCCTCAAAGAGATATAATAGGAGATTTTTTACATGCGGAATTTCGGAAAGAGACTGGTAGAGTGGCTCTGTGAAAAAAACATAAAAAATCAGATGCTGGCCATCTATCTCTTGGCGATACTGTTGCCGATGGTGGTCATCGGCGGAGTTTTGACGGTTTATCTGTACCTGTATTCCGATAAGAATCCCAGGATACTCCTGATATGCATACTGATAGTTGTGACGGGAGCCCTGATTTCTTACATAGTTATCACTTTCTTTGCAAGTCATTTTTCAAGCCGTGTTAACGAACTGCGAAGTTCGATGCACGATGTTAGTAATGAGGATTATGATGTGCCGGATTCGCTGCGCGGAAATGATGAGATCTCTATGGCATATGAAGAGCTTAAAAAGATGGCACAGCTCATTAAAGAAAAAGATGCCGAGATGTATGAGACTAAGATTGATGCGGAGCGTTTTGCCACCGAGCAGCAGATGATGGAGTACAAGATGCTTTCATCACAGATTAATCCCCATTTCCTGTACAACACTCTTGAAGCACTCCGTATGAGGGCTATTTCCGAAAAGGACAGAGATGTTGCAACCGGTATAAAGCTCCTCGGAAAATCCATGAGATACATTTTGGACAATACGGGTACGGTTTCGGTACCTCTCCAGCAGGAGCTTGATTATATCGAAAACTATATCAAGATCATAAAATTCCGTTTTCAGGAGCGTATAAGCTACGAGTTAAAAGTCGAGGATGAGATAGATACGAAAAGCTACAGTATCCTGCCTCTGCTCCTGCAGCCGATAGTTGAAAACTCTGTCGGACACGGCTTGGAAATGGTTGAAAACGGTACCTTGAAGATCACGGTTTCCGAAGGTATGGAGGAAACTATAAAGGTTCTGATAGAGGATGACGGTATAGGTATGAATCCCGGTGAACTCCGTGCAGTCAGACTGAAAATTGACCGTTTGGAGCAGATACCCGCAAAGAGCATCGGTTTATTTAATATCAATAAACGTATCAAGCTCTTTTACGGTGACCGCTATGGTATAGAAATAGACAGTGAAGAGAATGTCGGAACAAAGGTGACTGTTACGTTGCCGATGAGACCGATTTAATGCGTCCGCTTGATCCTCTGCACGCTACAAGGTTTTAGACGATAATGGTACTTGGACTTATCTATCGCATATTTTACTCATCGGGTAGTAGGAGAGAACGGCGGTACTCCGCCGGACTCATCCCGACATATTTTTTAAATTTTTTGTGGAAATAGTCTACGTTGTTATAGCCGATCCTCTCGGATATCTCGTAGACTTTTAGTTTGTTCTGCTTTAACAGCTCCTTTGAATGCTCTATCCTGATATGGTCGACATATGAGTTAAAGCTTTCGTTAACGGCCTTGTTGAAGATTTTTCCGAGATATGCACTGTTATAACCGAACAGAGGCGCAATAGTCTCAAGCTTTATGTTATTTTGATAATTGTGGTCTATATAATAGATAACATCGTCCAATATACTGTCGCGGGATGAATTACCCGTGGCATTCATGATCATCTCAAACTGTCCGGAGAAGAAGAGGATGATCTCGTAAAGGTAAAGCTTTGTCTGTATCAGCTCGATGATGGACGAGTTTGTGGGGAAGGGGATTTTCTCCGAGCCGTACAGGTGGGAGATGGTCTCCTTTATCTGTAAGTAAAGGTCGGTCATGAAGAGCTTTACCGACTCGATGGTATCATTGACCGTATACAGATATTCCTCAAGTGCATAGAGTGTTTCTGCCACACGCTTTCTGTTGTAGGTCTGGAGATGGTCGGTGAGCAGCTCGGCATATTTTGTAAGCAGCTTATTGCTCAGCGTGTTATCCTTTACATCTGTTTTAGGCAGCTCCTCATATCCCAATGTATGCTGTCCCTGAGCGCAGAAGAATCGTCTGTTGATAAGCGCCAGGGCCTGCTTGTATGAAAGATTGACCTCCTTAGGAGACTCTACCGGAGCACCGTAGCAGATGAAAATGGTGTCCATGGGACTGCCTGCCTGAGGAGTGGTATTATCATAATGCTCTAAGAAATTATTAAACTGCTTTATCGCTACGGGACCTTTTAACAGGATGACGTCATTCTGGCCTATCCTGATACCCTCAAAGGTGCCGTTGTTGTCGTTCCTGACATTCAGCAACTCGGCAAAATCATAAGTGATCGAGGAAATCTTTTTGGAGTAGTTCTCGTATATGACGACCTGATAGTTCTCATATGTAAGTCCCATCTCTTCCAATGCCTGCTGGGAATAGGTATTATCCTCAGCTTCGCCGGTGATGATCTCACGGATGATAACATCATGGGCCTTGTTTCTGTAAACGTCTATATAGGTATCCTTACTTCTTTCTTCATCCAACAGCTTTTTTACATAGGAAACGGCTTCAAACAGATCATCCTCGTCGATAGGCTTGGTCAGATAGAAATCGACATTATATCTGATAGCAGTTTGGGCATATGTAAAGTCAGAATAGCCTGAAAGGATGATGCATTTCCCTGTAAAGCCGGCTTCTCTGGCAGCTTTTATAACTTCTGTACCATGGAGTTTGGGCATACGAATATCGAGCAGAATGAGGTCCGGCTGGTATTTTAATATAATATCCAAAGCCTCCTGCCCGTTTTCAGCTTCATAATCGGTTGAAAATCCCATTGACTCCCAATCCAGCAGGCATTTTATACCTCGCCGGATATTGCTCTCGTCGTCAGCAAATAAAACCCGGTACATGAAAGTTACCCTCCTTGTGACTGATTATATCATATATAAATTTTTTTTGCAAATAGCGGAACCTTTTATTTTTTAACTCGTCTAATGATTGAAAGGGTAAAAACAATCCGCTTTACAACAGGGTGACGATATAGTATAATTCGGGTATAACTTACCGAATTTGGAGGTTGCATGAAGTACGATATTGAAACCCTTATGCGGAAGCATGGAAATGAGGTTTTACGTACCGCTTACTCATATGTAAAGGACAAGTTTACGGCTGAGGATATTTTCCAGGAGGTTTTCATAAAAGTATATAAAAACCTGGAGAATTTCAGAGACGAAAGCGATATAAAAACCTGGATCATCCGCATAACGATAAACACCGCAAAGGATTATTTAAAGAGTGCGTATAGCCGGAAGGTTGTTCCTATGATGGAGTTTAAAGAGGATCAGCTGGTTTCGGACAATGATTTTGAAGAGATTGAAAACAGGGACCGTGACGAGCAGGTGAAGAAAACGGTAATGAGCCTGCCGGAGCAATACCGGGAAGTTTTACTCTGTGTATACTACCATGATATGAGCGTCGCGGATACCGCAAAGTCGCTGGGGATAGCTGAGGGCACTGTGAAAAGCAGGCTGTCGCGAGCCAGAGACATGATGAAAAATAAACTGGAAGGGAGGCTGTAGATATGAGCGAAGAATTATTTGATCTTGAAATCAAAAAGAGCTTTGATGAAGAATTTGACGCACAGGATATTTTTGTAAGTGAAGACCTTATCGCAAAGACTATGGCCGCCATCAAGTCCATAGATAAAGATACAACAGAAAATGATAATACGCCTGCAAGTACAGAGGCTGCAGATAAAATAGTAAACATTGGAAGTACCGTAAGCAATAACGTAACTAATATAAGTAATCCTTCTGCTAAGAAGAAATCATATAAATGGGTATCCGGTATAGCAGCGGCAGTTGTTATCGGTGTGATAGGACTTGTGATATTTAAGTTGGGAGGCGGCATTAAAAAGAGTTCTGATTATGCTGCTTACGAGGGTCCTACAGCAAACAGCACAAGTGATAATTCATATTACGATAAGGTTATGACGGAATCTGTAGCAGAAGCCCAGCCTCAGACTGAAGCCTCCGGAGGACAGAGCAATATGTCTTATGCCGTACCTGATGATGTTCCTTGTGAAGTGACTGAGGCTGCAGCAAGTGACAGACAGTACATGAACAGTACGACAACTAATGATCTGACCGGTGATCTTAAGACTGCTGACAGTGCCCTGCCTGAAGCCTCTGATGTCGATAAAGATGATGGAACTAAATACGAAGACGCGAGTGATGATAATACTAAGATTTCTTCCGGTGATTCAGCTACAGGTGACGGTGGATCGATCGTGATCAATCCTGATAATGAAGATGTCGGGTTTAATCTGACCGGTATAGGAACAGAGGGAAAAAATCCCGAAACAATAATACTCACCGATATAGAGCAGATAGTTGCAGAGCTTGGCATGACTGAGGATAAAGAAATGCTTCCCGATGAAGAAAATATGGAAAAGCTCCGTAATACTGAAGGATATCTGCGTCTAAAGTCATACGGTGATGACGCAAAGATCATTATGAAGGAAATTTATGAAAAATGTAAAACAGCTGACGCGGACAGTTATGCTGAGTATGCACCGTTAGCACCGATGATGAATGTAATGTATCTCATATTAAATGATACTGCAGAAACCGAGTAATTTATGTAATCTAAAAAGATAATATAAAACAGAATCTATATAATACTACAAAAAATCGGCTTATTCCTAAAGCCGATTTTTTATGTCTTAGTTTTCCCTTGAAATCCTGCTCTCTAAGTACTCGGGTTCTCCATACAGCAGTCCCCGTGTACCGCTGCCCAGATAGAAACGGCCGAATACTCGCTTGTCACCGTCTATTGAATTGATCTCGCCAAACATCTGCTGCTCGTTATTGATCCTCTCCCAGGTCGTACCGTCGTTGAAGCTCCTGTAGAATCCGTATTTTCCGCTGATGTTGCCACAGACATATATGGCTTTGTTCTCGGTCAGATAATCCACACCGCGGTGTATCAGGCCAAAGCCTAATCTGAAACAGGACTCGCCTTCTGCGGTCAGCCTGTTAAGATCCAGGGTGCCGGTATATTTATTATACTGCAGCTTCCAGAGACCATGATGGTTCATAGCCAGATAGATCACTCCGCGCTTGCCGGACTCACATCTGATCTCGGTTTTGTTGAAGGTATCAATCTGTGACAGATCGGTCCTCGGGAAATAATTAGGCAGAGGCAGTTCTCGGAATGTCTTGCCGAAATCCTTACTTATATAAATCTGTGAGCGGTCACCGAAACCATACATGATATGGGCATCGCATTTATCTGCGAATACCTTGATGTATCCCTCCGTCTTAGGCAGGTCGTTAAGCCCCATAACCTGGGATTTCTCCCATGTCTTTCCACAGTCACGGCTGCACAATACGGCAGTTACCGGGAGACGCGCTCTGTCCGCAAGACACCAGCACAGGGCTGTACCGTCGGAGTTTACCGCGATCCATCCGGATGTGACATTGGGCTGTTCAATCTTGGACAAAAGCTTATCTATAGCAGGAGAAAGTCCAAATGGAGTCTCCAGTTTTTCAAATGTATGTCCGTAATCTGTGCTTTTTATAATGCCGCCCTTAGTGATGCCGCGCCAGTTACCTCTGGCACTAGCGAACACCAGCTCCGGCTTTTCATCGGGAGAGTCTATATTCATACAGGTAATGAACTTATCCCCGTTTTCATTTGCAAAGGAGTTCTTGCATTGCTTGGTAATATCGGTAAATGCGAAACCGCCAAGATCGCCTACGGCATCAAGTAAAACGGTAGGTCCCTTAATGGGAGCATAAATATTCAGATGGACCGTATTTTCAATGCCCTGATTCCAATCCTCAAATGAGACCTCATTTTCGGAGAGCAGGTTATGAGTCCTGAAAACTCCTGTACCAGTATTAAACCACACTTCCTGGGCATCAAGAGGATTGATCTTTATATCGCTTACCCAATGGACACATGAATGCCCGGCATAATACTCAGGACGCATATAAGAGGTATTGAATTTGAGTCTGCCCACTTTGGTATCAAAGAGGATTACCTTCCAGGTTTCACCGTAATTTCTTGAAAGGAAAATGATATCGCCCCTGCCACGGCATACAGTACTGCAGACCACAAGACCGGGTTCCTGCGGGGTGGAGGCTATGCCGCCAAAGCCGAAATTAAAATTCCTGTGGAAATTGTCTTCAGTAATATTGGCTCCATCGGGATCACTTGCCTTTATCAGGGCATCGGTAGGAGTAATATCTTTGTAACCTTCAATCCTTCCGTTTTTAAAATAATATCTTAAAACATGGCCGCCCACAACATGACCGGAATCGCATCCGTAGCCGTTTTCATATAGGAATGAGTTAGGCCCGTTTTCACTCATGGTCACATAAAAATATTTTCCGTCATATGTACATCTGGCAGGGACATAGCCGCTTAAGTTACTAAAAGGATATTCCTGTGATTCAGGCATCGGGAGCTTGGAAAATGAAATACCCTTGTCATATGAAACGTACAGACCATGTCCCCTCATACTTTCGGAGGGCATGGTGCTGATGCCTGCAGTACCTACTATCACCATGTCGCTGACAGGAGATTTCCATACAAAAGTCAGCCAGTCTTCGCCGCATACATCAACCTTACTCCAGCTCTGTCCCAGATCATTTGATACCAGCAGACCTCCGCGCTGGCTTGCGAAAAACAGGGTATCACTGTCATTAGGATCGACTATAAGTCTGTTGCCCGTGCTCCTGCCTCCCCAGTTTCCGTCTATCATAGTGGGTATTTCGCTATAGGTAAAAGTAGCGCCGAAATCCTTTGAAACGCAGAGGAGTCCATGCCTGTTGCGCTGTGAGCCGCAGGCAATATAGAGTCTTGAAGAAATCTTTTCATCAAGTGCCAGAGCTATGGGGAAAGACTCGACCAGAGTCTCGGGCTTTATATGGTCAGCCAGGCTTTCGAAAACATCCTTATTCTTATTATATCTGTATACACCGCCGATATCGGTCCTGATATACATGCGGCCTTCTTCTTTGGAATGGAAACAAAAGCCCGTCACATATCCACCGGCGTGAATGGGAATATTATTATATTTGTATGCGACATTCTTTGCCTCAGCCATTTCTGATAATCTCCACTCCTTAAAAAATATGCATAAATCCTACTTTGACATTATACTAAAAGTTTAGCAAAAAGATTACAGACTTAATTTGAGAAAAAAAGTTGACTTATTAGACAAAAAAATGTATCTTTATATATCGGAATGTATAAATAACAGGAGCTTAGGGTGAAAAATCTTTGATTTTTCATCCCGACGGTTTGTGCTGCAGGCGCACAAACCTTGGGATAGCACGCCTGCGGCATGCTACAAATTATGGAAAGAATAGCAGAATTCGGAACGGTCAGTTTCGAAGTATTCAAAGAAATAGCTCAGGAAGAGTTCGGAGTTACTGATGAGGCAGCGCTCAATGCATATCAAAACCTGAAACTGCCGAAAAGGGCAACATCCGGGTCTGCAGGCTATGATTTTTATGCACCCTTTGACATCACATTGGAGCCCGGAGAAACAGCTAAGATACCCACCGGTATCAGAGCAAAGATGGAAAACGGCTGGGTGCTTATGGTGTTTCCGAGGAGCGGCTTTGGATTTAAATACAGACTGATGCTTGATAATACTGTGGGAGTGATAGACAGTGATTACTATTATTCCGACAATGAAGGTCATATCATGATAAAGGTCACCAACTGTTCGGGAGTCGGGATTACAGCCGGAAAAACGCTGAAAATATCAGCAGGGCAGGGCTTCGCTCAAGGTATATTTATGCCGTTCGGTATAACCATGGATGACGATACGGATACTGTCCGCAACGGAGGTCTGGGCAGCACCGGCTGATCAGTCTATCGGAGGATTTTTTAAAACGAACATATAAATTAGAGGAGGATATAAAAATGATCAAACTTGGAATTTTAGGTTACGGAAACCTGGGACGCGGTGTAGAGGCAGCAGTAAAGCATAATCCTGACACTGAGCTGGTAGCGGTATTTACCAGACGTGACCCTGCGACCGTAAAGATTAACAGCAACGCAAAGGTTTACAGCTCGGCAGATTTAGCAGCACATAAGGACGATATCGATGTGCTTATTATCTGCGGTGGCAGCGCTACGGATTTACCTAAGCAGACACCTGAGGCAGTAAAATATTTCAATGTTATCGACAGCTTTGATACCCATGCAAATGTACCTCAGCATTTCGCAAATGTTGATGCAGCAGCAAAGGCAGCAGGTCATATCGGTTTCATATCTGTAGGCTGGGATCCCGGAATGTTCTCACTTGCAAGACTTTATTCAAATGTTATCCTTACAGACGGTGCAGATTATACCTTCTGGGGCAGAGGAGTCAGCCAGGGACATTCAGATGCTATCCGCCGCATTGCAGGCGTAAAGGATGCCAGACAGTACACCGTACCCGTACCTGCAGCATTAGAGGCAGTTCGTTCGGGAAAGAATCCTGAGCTTACCACACGCGAGAAGCATACACGTGAGTGCTATGTAGTAGCAGAGGAAGGCGCAGATCTGGCAAGAATTGAAAATGAGATCAAGACCATGCCCAACTACTTTGCAGATTATGACACAACAGTTACATTTATTACAGAAGAAGAGATGAAAAAGAATCATGCAGGACTTCCTCACGGCGGTCAGGTTATCCGTACAGGAAAGACCGGTATGAATAATGAGCATACACATACTATCGAGTACAGCTTAAAGCTTGATTCCAATCCTGAGTTCACCGCATCAGTGCTTGTAGCATTTGCAAGAGCAGCATATCGTATGAACAAGGACGGTCAGACCGGCTGCAAGACAGTATTTGATGTACCTCCGGTACTTCTTTCTGCTGAGACACCTGAGTATTTACGCGCACATTTGCTGTAATAAAATGTTGTAATATATAAAAAAGAAGATACCCTCCATCCTATAGCAAAGCAAAGGTGGAGGGTATCTTTTGTTTTTGTAAAAAGTCTTATTCTTTAGCTTTCAATTCAAGATATTTTGCGATACCTTCGGCATCGGCTTCGGCCAGTGCCTGCAGCTTCTCGCTCGTTTCGATAAAACCCTTATCGGTTTCGTTGTCCATAAAGCAGTGCTCGACAATGACTCCGGGGATATCTCTTAGTGCGGCATGCCTTATTACCGCATAATAGTCAAGGCGGCTGCCGTCCTCGGCAAAATAGTCCTTGCTCATCCTGGTTTTTACATTGTTGTCCTTTAGCCCCAGAGCTACCAACTCCTTAAGTATGGAAGCAGCGATCCCCTGACTGGCCTCTCCTACATTATCCCTAAATGAAGCGTAAACCGTAGCTCCGTGTAAAGCGTGATCTTCGGAAGCGTTAAAATGCAGGCTGATAAAGAAATCAGCATTATGTTCTTTGGCTATTACGGCTCTTTGCTCCAGCTCAATCTTGATATCGGGGTCAAGCGCGATATCTGTCTCGCGGGTTAAATACACCTCGATATCTTCATAATTAGCAGTAAGATAATCTCTTATATAATTAGCCACCTGCAAGGTCATGTCCTTTTCCTGCCTGCCAAAATAAATAGCACCGGTAAATTTCCCACCGTGTCCCGGATCGAGGACCACGACCTTGGCGGCCGGTAAATCCGGTACGGGCTCGGTCACGATCAGATCATCAGCATCTTCTATGGTGCTGCTGTCTGCATCAGAGATATTATATTCTGTACTTTTAACGATAGCCGGTTCTACTGTAACGGTGGGGCCTGTAGTGGGCATGGGCGTCACATTTGCATCCGGTGTAGGCATTTCTTTGGGCCCGGCAGGTGATTTCCCTGAACTGCAGGCCGTAAGAAAAAATAATGTAAAAAAAAGTATCGGTATAACCCGGTTGTGATTTCTAAAAAATATCATAAATAAATTATCCGTATAATACGACTCCTTTCCGAATAAAATACACTCTTTTGCTCAAAAATGCAAGAAAAATCGTAAAAAATGTAACTTTTACTTGACTTTACGAAAAAAAATGCTAAAATAGTTGCAACGTGTTGAAGGGAAAAGTAGGTATCGGGTATTCTACAGAGAGAAGCCGGCAGCTGGAAAGGCTTTAGAACGAAAATATTGAAAACCATCCCCGAGCGGCCCTTAATCGGGTCCGGTGATCCCGTTATCATCTAATGAAGAATGTAGCCTATTAGGCTGCAGGGGTTTATCCAATAAGGGTGGAACCGCGGATATTGATTATTCGTCCCTTTCGGAACATACAGTTTCGGAAGGGATTTTTACATATCAATCCATAGATGAGACTGCAAACAAAGAAAAAGAAATCAGTAATGGAGGCAGAAGAATGAAGATCACATTAAAAGACGGTTCCGTAAAGGAATACGCAAGTGCAATGTCAGTCATCGACATAGCAAATGATATCAGTGAAGGCTTGGGCAGAAACGCCTGTGCAGGAGAAGTAAACGGCAAGGTAGTTGATTTAAGAACTGTTATTGACAGTGACTGTGAGCTCTCAATACTCACATTCAACGATGAGGAGGGTAAAAAGGCATACCGCCATACAGCGAGCCATGTACTTGCAGAAGCAGTAAAGCGTCTGTATCCGGATGCAAAATGTGCTATCGGACCCGCTATCGATGAAGGCTTTTACTATGATTTCGATACCCCTCCTTTTACAAGAGACGATCTTGATAAATTAGAGGCAGAGATAAAGAAGATAATTAAGGAAGGTCATGAGCTTACCAGATTTACTCTTAAGAGAGATGAAGCTGTCAAGTTCATGGAAGAGAAGGGTGAGCCTTATAAGGTAGAGCTGATCAATGACCTCCCTGAGGATGCTGAGATATCCTTCTATGATCAGGGAGGATTCGTAGATCTCTGTGCCGGTCCTCACCTTATGAGTACAAAATACTTAAAGGCAGTAAAGCTTATTTCTTCATCAGGTGCTTACTGGAGAGGAAACGAGAAAAACAAGATGCTTACCCGTATCTATGGTACAGCATTTACAAAGAATGCAGATATGGATGCATACCTTGCTCATTTAGAGGATATTAAGCTCCGTGACCACAACAGGCTTGGACGAGAGATGAAGCTGTTCACAACAGTGGACGTTATCGGTCAGGGACTTCCGCTCTTTACACCTAAGGGCACAAAGATGATCCAGATCTTACAGCGCTGGATAGAAGACCTTGAGGATAATGAGTGGGGCTATGTACGTACCAGGACACCTCTTATGGCAAAGTCAGACCTGTACAAGATTTCGGGACACTGGGATCACTACATGGACGGCATGTTCATCCTCAACAAGGAAAGCGAAGGCACCAAGGACGGCAAGGAAGTCATGGCACTTCGTCCTATGACCTGTCCTTTCCAGTACTATGTATATATGAACGAGCAGCGTTCATACAGAGACCTTCCTTACAGAATGAGTGAAACATCCACACTTTTCCGTAACGAGGACTCCGGAGAAATGCATGGACTTACCCGTGTCAGACAGTTTACCATTACTGAAGGTCACATTGTACTTCGTCCCGATCAGGCAGAAGAAGAGCTTACACGCTGCGTAGAGCTGGCGAATTATGTAATGACTACACTCGGCGTACAGGATGATGTAACATACAGACTTTCAAAGTGGGACCCTGAAAACAGGGATAAATACGAGGGTGACGAAGAATACTGGAACAGTACTCAGGGCTTCTTAAGAAATGTCATGGACAAGAACGGTATCAAGTATACCGAGGCAGACGGAGAAGCAGCATTCTATGGCCCTAAGATCGATATCCAGGCTAAGAACGTATATGGCAAGGAAGATACCATGGTTACCATCCAGCTTGACTGTTCAAGTGCAGCAAAGTTTGGTATGTACTATATAGATGAAAACGGCAACAAGGCATTGCCTTGGATCATCCACAGAACATCAATGGGATGTTTCGAAAGAACACTTGCATGGCTCATCGAGCATTACGCAGGACAGTTCCCGACATGGATGTGTGCAGAGCAGGTTAGAGTATTACCTATCTCAGATAAGTATACTGACTATGCAAATGAAGTATCTGCGGCACTTAAGAAGGCAGGGATCCGCAACACTGTAGATGCACGTTCCGAAAAGATCGGTTTCAAGATCCGTGAAGCACGTATTGACAGACTTCCTTACATGATAGTTGTAGGCCAGAAGGAGCAGGAAGAAGGTCTGGTATCGGTAAGAAGCCGTTTCAAGGGTGATGAAGGCCAGAAGAAGTTAGACGACTTCATTAAGGATCTTTTAGTTGAGATCAACACCAAAGAGATAAAGAAAATCGAAGTAACCGAAGAGAATAAATAATCCAGAATCTTAAATTTATAGGAGAAGAACATGAAAGCAGAAATTAAAAAGAATGTAATGACATATGAAGGTGTAAAGGCACTCGAGGACGAACTTGAGGATCTCAAGGTAAACCGCCGTAAAGAAGTAGCTCAGAAGATAAAGGAAGCAAGAGAGCAGGGCGACTTAAGCGAGAACGCAGAGTACGATGCAGCAAAGGAAGAGCAGCGTGAGATCGAGGCACGTATAGAAGAGATCGAAAAGATCCTTAAAAACGCAGAAGTAGTAGATTCTGAGGATACAAAGGACAACAGCATTTCACTTGGCTGTACGGTAACTATCTACGATGAGGAATTCAAAGAGGAAGTAGAGTACAAGATCGTAGGCTCTACAGAGGCAAATATCGCAGCAAATAAGATCTCTAACGAGTCACCTATCGGCAAAGCCCTTATCGGCAAGAAAAAAGGACAGAAGATAACCGTAGATTCACCTTCGGGCGAACTTAAATTCAAGATTCTTAAAGTAACAAGATAATAGGAGTAACACATGGCAGAAAATAACAACCAGAACAATAACCAGGCTCAGGCACAGCCTGTGGATTTAAACCAGCTTTTGAAGGTACGTCGTGAGAAACTTGCTGCACTTCAGGAAGCAGGTAAGGATCCTTTTGTAATAACAAAATATGACCAGACACATCATTCAGACGAAGTAAAGGCACTTTATGAAGAGCATGAAGCTAAGCTCCTCGCCGGCAGACCTGAAGTAGATGTAACAGGACTTGACGAGCAGGCAGCCAGAGAGGCAAAGAAAAAGGACTATAATGAGCGCCGTGAGATCATGGATGCTAATCCTATAAATGTCAGCATAGCAGGACGTATGATGTTCAAGCGTGTAATGGGTAAGGCTTCATTCTGCAACATCCGTGATAAGGCAGGCGACATCCAGGTATATGCATCGAAGGATGCTTTGGGAGAGGAAGCATACGCAGAGTTTAAGAAGTCTGACATCGGTGATATCTATGGTATAAAGGGATTTATTTTCAGGACCATGACCGGAGAGATATCAATCCATGCCACTGAGATGACACTCCTTACCAAGAGCCTTCAGGTACTCCCTGAGAAGTTCCATGGACTTACCGATACCGATACCAGATATCGTCAGCGTTATGTAGATCTTATCATGAATCTTGACAGCCGTGAAGTATTTATCAAGCGTTCTAAGATCATCAGCAAGATCAGAAGCTTCCTGGCAGATCGTAACTTCATGGAGGTAGAAACTCCTACACTTGTATCAAACGCAGGCGGAGCGGCAGCACGTCCTTTCGAGACACACTACAACGCACTTGATGAGGATGTAAAGCTTCGTATATCACTTGAACTTTACTTAAAGAGACTGATAGTCGGCGGCTTGGAGAGAGTATTTGAGATTGGCCGAGTGTACCGTAACGAAGGTGTTGACACCCGTCATAACCCTGAGTTCACACTTATGGAGCTCTATCAGGCATACACTGACTACTATGGCATGATGGAACTTACCGAGAGCATGTTCAGGTATCTCGCGCAGGAAGTATGCGGTACTACAAAGATCACATACCAGGGCACAGAGATAGATCTCGGAAAGCCTTTCAGACGCCTTACTATGACAGACGCCATTAAGGAATATGCAGGCATTGACTTTGATCAGGTTGCTACCGATGAAGAAGCAAAGGCACTTGCAAAAGAGCATCATATTGAATTTGAAGCTCGTCATACAAAGGGTGATATTATAAATCTTTTCTTTGAAGAGTATTGTGAGAAGGAGCTGGTACAGCCTACATTTATTATGGACCATCCGATCGCCATCTCACCTCTGACAAAGAAAAAGCCCACAGATCCCGAGAAGGTAGAGCGTTTCGAGCTCTTTATCAATACTTGGGAGATGTGCAACGCCTACTCAGAGCTGAACGATCCCATCGACCAGCGTGAGCGTTTCAAACTACAGGATGCTTTGGCAGATGCAGGCGATGAGGAAGCAAACCACACAGATGAAGACTTCCTTAATGCACTTGAGATCGGTATGCCTCCTACAGGCGGTATCGGATACGGTATAGACCGCCTTGTAATGTTACTTACCGACAGTCCTTCGATCCGTGAGGTACTTTTATTCCCGACGCTTAAGAGCCTCAGCTGATCACGATGCCGGGAACGCCTATAAATACTGGGTTTTCGAAAAGCTGAAAAGCTAAAAAAGTCCCTAACTACAACTTTACTACAACTTTTTTAGAGACTTTTTGAAGCAATACGGTGCAATCGTAACAAGTATACATAAAAAACTAATTGAATAAAACGAGACTGATAGAACGCTTTTCTGATCAAATCAGGAGCGTTCTTCTTTTATCTTCTTATGCCGGTTGACATCTCCCGCTGGGCGGGAAAGGGTTGTGTCAAGTTTTCTTTGAAAACTTGACATGTAGCGTTGGCCCTCGGCGAAGCCGAATTCAAATGGGCCGATATTCCAAAGAAAGGGCAAAGGACTATGGAAGAAAAAATCACACTTAACTACTACTATGGGGATGAACCTGACAGATTATGTTTTTATCGTATACCGAAGATACTTTTTACCAAGGCATACTTCGCAGGGTTGTCTACTGACGCGAAGGTTTTGTACGGGCTCATGCATGATCTTATGTCAATGTCTATAGAGAACCGCTGGCTTGACAGCTCCAACAGGGTTTATATCTACTTTTCAGTTCAAAGAGCCTGTGCCTATCTTGGATGTGGCAAGGACAAAGCCTTAAAGCTATTTGCGGAACTTGATACAACTACTGGTATTGGATTGATTGAAAGGGTGAAGCGTGGGCAGGGAAAGGCAGATATTATATATGTAAAAAGCTTTGAACTTCCCTCTGACGCTGAGGATAAGGAAGAGATAAAGAAACTAAAGAAAAATAACGAAGCTAACGCTTCCTATAACATAGTGGTCGAAAAAACCGACCGGTCGGATAATGCTACCGCTATTTCTGAGCAAAAAGTGGTAGGAAAAACAGAGTGGTCGGAAAATCCGACTCCTTGTGGTCGGGAAAATCGACTTCTAGAGGTCGGAAAAACCGACCCTAATAAGAATAATATAAATAATAACGAATATAATTATATTCATGTCCCGTCATGTCTCACTCCTGAAGATGATGACTGTATAGAAGATTATGATTATGGACCTGAATATGACAGGACCGGACATGGCAGTTCTGAACCTATTGTTCTTACGATGGGTATGCCGATAAGGAATACTTATATCATTCAAGATACAAATGATACTCACAAACAGACTAAGGTCAATCAAGACAGACAGAACTTGAAATCAAAGTATATAGCATTCCTAAGAAAGCAGATAGATTATGATGGGTTATTATCCGAGGATCAGTATAAGTATGAAAAAACTACTATTGATGGAATCATAAATATGGTATCTGATATAGCTGTTACTACCCCGCCTGATGGAAAGGAGTGGATCAACAGCAGACCGTATGAACACGAGGCTGTAAAAAGCCATCTACTTAAGCTTAGCAGGGAAGCCGTAATGCATATCCTCTACAGTTATGGTCATAATAGCAGTAACATTCGAAATCATAGGGCATATATGCTGACTACAATCTATAATGCCATAGATGAAAATGATTTTGCCCTGACAGCCCGTGTAAACTATGACATGCATGGTAATAAGGCACTTCCGGATCATAAGAGAGAGACTTTCGGAGGTGTAGTATGAAAAAGAAGATAATAAGCCTGGCGGAAAAGAATACGGCATTATTGAAGGAGTGGTCTGATATGAACGATAACCTTAGCCCATATGATGTTTCATATGGATCCAATAAGTATGTATGGTGGATAGGTAAATGCGGCCATGTGTGGCAGGCAAGTATTAAGAA
>JAEEGJ010011391.1_pt1 | contig 22593 bp, 12 predicted proteins | sample 8958761 | NCBI WGS metagenome assembly JAEEGJ01 (sample SAMN16246546, study PRJNA631951) | gut metagenome | biome: gut microbiome; feature: rumen; material: RS-attached | host: Bos | place: Iran: Karaj | collected 2018-10 | reverse complement strand
TTAAAACACACAACGCTCACGACTCACAAAAAACAAACAATAGTTATAAAGCTGTTTCAGAGAAACACGCCTTACAATTATCAGAAAACGAAGAAGCTTTACTTGAATACCTTGGTGAAAACTTTGATAACATTATCGTTTTAATTAACTCTGGTAACGTTTTCCAATGTGATCAACTTGAAGATAACGATAAAGTTAAATCCATCATTTGGATGGGCTGCCCAGGTGACGTCGGTGCTGGTGCTATCGGTAGAATTCTTATCGGTGAAGTTAACCCATCCGGTCGTACAGTCGATACATGGGCTCGTGATTTCACAAAAGATCCAACATATCAAAACTTCTCTGACAACGCTCAAACAAACAGAGTTGAAGTTGGTGATGATGTTTATTATTACCCACAAGATACAATGTTCAATTCTGATGGTTCACCAGTTAAGAGTGAAGGCTCTTATAAGAATAATCCAAAATGGGAAGTCAGAGACCAATACGTTGTCGAAGCTGGCTTAAACGGTGTTAGACCATCTGCGTATGTTTCATACGAAGAAGGTATCTATGTTGACTACCGTTACTACGAAACCCGCTACGCTGATATGGCTAAAAAGAGCAAGAGCCAAGCTAAGAAATGGTATAACGGCGAAGAAGGCGTTATCTTCCCATTCGGTTATGGCTTAAGCTATACAACATTCAAACAAAAAATCGTTTCTAGCAATATTGACCATAAGATTCTCAAATCTGGCAATATGAAAGTCGAAGTTAACGTTGAAGTTAAGAACACTGGCCGTGTCGCTGGTAAAGAAGTTGTCCAATTATATTGGAAAGCTCCTTATTACCAAGGTGAAATCGAAAAAGCTTACAATTCACTTTGTGCTTTCGGCAAAACACAAATGTTAGAACCAGGTGAAAGTGAAATTGTCACCCTAACATTTAATACTCAAGAAGTTGCTAACTACGACTTCATGGATAAAAATGGCAACGGCTTCAAGGGCTATGAATTAGATGCAGGTGATTACAAAATCTCCCTCAACAAGAACGCCCATGAAGAAATCGCTAATATCAAATTCAAAGTTGCTGAAGGTGGTATTCAATATGAAAACGACCTTTACACAGGTCATAAAGTTGAAAACCATTTCACTGATAATGGTTTCTATAGTTCCTTACCAAGTGAAGATGACTTTGAATTCACACAATTCTCCCGTGAAGATATGAATGAATCATTCCCAGAACACCCAACACTTGAAGGCAGAACATTAGGTCCTAACAGTCGTGTTCAAGAATATTACAATCACGCTTTTACACTTGCTGATATCGATTCCGCTGTCACAAATTATGAATACATGCCAAGAGAAGCTTATAAGTCCAAAGAAGACATTGAAGCCTTAGGCTGGACTCAAGCTGCAACAAAAACTACTTCCGGCAGAATGCAATTCAGTGAACTCTATAACGTTGACTATGATGATCCAAAATGGGATACATTCTTAAATCAATTAACATATGATGAATTAATTCCATTCATCAATGGTGGTAGCCAAAACCCAGCAATCGATGGTACAGGTAAACCAGATTTAACATCTAATGATGGTCCACAAAAATATAAGAGTGGTAACACAATTTATTGGGTCTGTTTACCAATCGCTGCTGCGACATACAATGTTGACTTAGTCGCTGAGCAAGGTAGATGCATTGGTAACGAATGTCAATGGACAAGCAACTGCTATGGTTGGTGTGGTCCAGCTGTTAATATTCACCGTTCTCCATTCGGTGGTAGAAACTTCGAATACTATTCAGCCGATCCATTAATCAGCGGTAAGATTGGTGGCAGAGTTGTCGCTGGTGCAACAGATGGTGGCTTATACTGCTTCTTCAAGCACTTCTGCGTTAACGACCAAGAAAAGAACCGTGAAGGTGTTTCTGCTTTCTTAACAGAACAAGCCCTCCGTGAAATTTATCTCAAAGCCTTCCAATACGTTGTCCAAGAAGGTAAAGCTACTGGTATCATGTCTTCCTATAACCGTATCGGTTTAATGGAAAGTGCTGCTAGCTATCCATTATTAACAAACGTCTTACGTGAAGAATGGGGCTTCAAAGGCCAAGTCTTCTCTGATATGACTCACCATAGCAACAGTGCCTTTGATAGAAGATTCTATGAAAACATTAATAACCGTTGTATCGCTGGTTGTAACCAACAATTAGATGGTCAAGAATACACAAATGATATCCTCGCTTCATGGGATAAGAGTAAAGGCTGCCCAGTTTATAATGGCGTTGAATCATACACATGGTGGTATGCTGTTAGACAATCTGCTAAAGCTACAATGTACTCCGCTGCTAAGTGTGGTGCGACAAATAAGACCAGATTAGCTAATGCCGAATTAAAATTCGATGGTACAGTTCATAACAGATATGAAACTTCTGTCGGTCAAGAAATTCAAATCATGATTGACCTCCCAGAAGGTAAGACTGGCGAATTATCAATCGACCCATTCACACCATTACCAGAAGGCTTAACCCTTTCAGGCAGTATGATCTCTGGTACATGTAATAAACCAGTCAATAAGTTCATCCACGTTGTATTAACAAACGGAAATGATGTTAAGGCAACAAGCTTCGAACTTCTCGTTACCGCGATTGGCGATGACGCTGAAACAGAAGAATATAAGGATAAAGGTTGCGGTGGTGTGATCGAAACATCACTCATCGGTATGGCCTTTATTAGCGTACTGGCTGGATCCTTACTAATTACAAGAAAAAGAAAAGTTAGCGAATAATTTTTCAAAAAATGACCGTTCACTTCTGTGAGCGGTCTTTTTCTATACACGTCTTGCCTCTTTTCTTTCTTTTAGTTATTCTTCACTTAAAAGATAAACTTTTATACCGAACGATTATCTTATAAACAAAAGTAAATTTGTCATATAATCTCTTGCGCGCTGTTATATAATAAAGACACAAATGCACGACAAAAACTATAATTGATGATTTAACTTTGTCTTCTTAAATTTGCACTCGAAATGAGGCAAATTGCATTTAATAATGAAAGGAAAAACATATGAAGAAAAAAGTTTTACTCCCTGTGCTTCTTTCCGCTTTAGCTATCCCAATGGTTTTACGCCAAAACCCAATCAGTGTAAGTGCTGAATTTATTGGCGAATATGGTAGCTCAAGTGAAAAAGCAGACTATGTTGCCCACGCAAAAGAAGTCAATGGTCGTTTAGCTGATGAAGGTTTCGTCCTTCTTAAAAACGATGGCTTCTTACCAATGAACGGTGAAGAAATGGTGTCCGTTGTTGGTAAAGCGTCAACAAACTTATCAAGAGGTGGTGCTGGTTCAGGTTCAGGTTCCATTTCCGGCGAAGTCGGTAAAGAAACAGACCTCAACTTACAAGCATCATTAACAGCTGCTGGCTTCCAAGTTAACCCAGTGGCCGACAACTTCTACAGAAAGATTGCTAGTGGTGGCCGTACAAACGGTAACTCCAACTGGGCCGGTAACTCCGAAGTTACAATCGGTGAAACACCAGTTCAAGAACTCTTAGATAATCAAGAGTTACTCGAATCATTCAGCGATTACGGTGATTGCGCTATTCAAGTCATCACTCGTGAAGGTAGTGAAGGCTGTGACGTTAAAACATGTAACGCTCACGACAGCATCAAGACCAACTCCAATAACAAAGCCGTTTCAGAAAAACACGCCTTAGAGTTATCTGATAACGAACAAGCTTTATTTGATTTATTACACGACTACTTCGATCACATCATCATTATCATCAACTCCAGTAATATCTTCGAATGCGATAAGTTCGAAAAAGATAAAAAAGTCTCTGGTATTCTCTGGATTGGTAACCCAGGTGACGTTGGTCCAATGGCCGTTGGTAGAATTCTCTCTGGTGAAGTTAACCCATCCGGTCGTACAGTCGACACATGGACACGTGACTTCACAAAAGATCCAACATTCGTCAACTTCTCCGACAACGCTCAAATGAACTATGTCGAATACAATGGCGAAATGTACTACATCCCACAAGACTCAATGCTCAACGCTGATGGCAGTGTCACAAAGAGTCATGGTACAAACAAGAACTTATATGATAGAAATGGTAAACCATCCTACGATAACAACCGTGGTGGTGAAGAATACAAAGTTCCAACCGGTGGTTTGAATGGTGTTAAACCAGCTTCTTACGTTTCATACGAAGAAGGTATCTATCTCGATTACCGTTATTACGAAACACGTTATGCTGATATGGCTAAGAAGAGCCAAAAAGCTGCTGACAAATGGTATAAAGGCGAAGAAGGTGTTGTTTATCCATTCGGTTATGGCTTAAGCTACACAACATTCGATCAACAAATCGTCAGAGTCGCTCCAGCTAAAGAAAGTGTCTTAACAGCTGAAGACGATGTCATCGATGTGACAGTTAAAGTTACAAATACTGGTAACGTCGCAGGTAAAGATGCTATCCAATTATACTGGAAAGCTCCATATTACAAAGGCGAAATCGAAAAAGCTGATCACATCTTATGTGCATTCGATAAATCCGAAGAACTCGAACCAGGCGAATCTCAATACGTGCAACTCTCCTTCCACTTACAAGATGTTGCTAACTATGACTTCTCCGATGCCAACAACAATGGCTTCAAAGGTTACGAATTAGATGGTGGCGAATATGAATTATCCGTCAACAAGAACGCTCATAAAGCTTATGGTTATGTCAAGTTCTCCATCGAAGACGGTGGTATTAAATACGAAAACGACCGTTATACAGGTCATAAAGTTGAAAACCGTTTCACAGATAGAGGCTTCTTAAGCTCCATGCCAGAAGGCGATCTCGAATTTACACAATTCAGCCGTGCTGACTTCGAAGGTACCTTCCCAACAACTCCAGACATGGAATCCAGAAAGTTATCTGCTGATAGTGAATACGAAAAATTCTTAACTCACGAATTCAGCCTTGCCAATTTTGAAAAAGGCGTGCAAGAAGAATACAGATATATGCCAGAAGTGGCACATAAAACCGAACAAGACTTCTTGGCAAATAACTGGAAACAAGAATCTACAAATACACGTACTCAACTCTCCGCTATGAGAGAAGTTCCATACGATGATCCAAAATGGGACGAATTCATGAACGAATTCACATATTCCGAAATGGTCAGCATCGTCCGTGGTAGTAGCAGACAAACATCCGCCGTTAATAGTGTTGGTAAAGGCACATACAGCGAAGGTGATGGTCCACAAAAATTCGATATCATTTGGTGGGTTTCTTCCCCAATTATCGCTGCTACATTCAATCCAAGACTTGCTCACGAACAAGGTGAATGCTGTGGTATGGAATCACACATCAATGGTAAATCCGGTTGGTGGGGCCCAGCGGTCAACACACACCGTTCTCCATTCGGTGGTAGAAACTTCGAATATTATTCAGCTGATCCATTCTTAATGGGTAGAATGGCTGCCAACGTCGTTGGTGCCGCAACTGATAGAGGTATCTACGCTTACTTCAAACACTTCGCTGTTAACGATCAAGAAAAGAACCGTGAATCCGGTATCTCATTCCTCAACGAACAAGCGTTACGTGAAATTTATCTCAAGTCCTTCCAAATGGTCTTCCAAGAAGGCAAATCCATCGGTGTCATGGGTTCCTACAACCGTATCGGTTTAACAGAAGCCGCTGGTCACTATGGTTTAATGACTGAAGTCTTACGTGATGAATGGGGCTTCAAAGGTTGTGTCTTATCCGATATGGCTCACCCAGGTAATGGTAGTGTTAACTACGATTGCTACGAAAGCATCAACTTACGTATGTTAGCTGGTAACAATACACAATTAACAACCAGTGGTACATTCGAAAGTGATATCGATACACAATGGAGTTCAACCGCTTGGGGTGGTAAAGGTGCTGTCGTTCTCAAAAACGACACCAGCACAATTGCTTGGTCCATGTGGTATGCTATGAGAGAATTAACCAAAGGTTATATGTACATGGCAGTTCAATCCTCTGGCTTCGCAAGAGGTATCACAAAAGTTGCCGATGGCGATGAAAAAGTTATCAACGCCACACTCGGTGAACAATTCAATTACTCCATCAATAAATCTGGCGCAACAGCCTATAAGTTAAATTACCGCGTTGATTTACCAGAAGGCATCGAATTCAACAATGGTGTCTTAAGCGGCGAATTCAAACACGTTGGTTTATATAGAGTTGATGTTATTGCTACAGTCGGTAGTAATAAAGCCGGTATCAAATTACTCATCAATGTCGCTCCAGATGAAGCTGAATACGATGAAACTCTTATGACTCGTGTCAAAGAACCAAAAGGTGGTTGCTTCGGTGGTATCTCTGGCACCACAGCCTTAATTGCCTTATTAAGCATTGCTGGTTTAGGCTTAGCTTTAGTGGCAATTGAAAGAAAGAAAAGAAGAGCATAATTTGCTCAACTAACTAATTAAAATTTACCAAGACTGCTAGGGCCGTTTGTGTCCTAGCAGTTTGGTGCATCTAGCACAGGTGCGTGTACGCACCAAATAAAGTTGTTAATAAAGCCTATTCTAAATAGAACTAATTAGAGGGCTTAATTATAAAAAATACCCTAGAGAGGAGAACGTTATTCAGTAGTTGAAACTAGGGTTATCTGAATAACAGTATTACATTATGAAAAAAACATTAATGATGCTTGCCCTTTTAGGCGCCATGGGCTTAACTGCTTGTGGTGGTAATGGCGGAGGTGGTAACTCATCTAAAACAAAAGGTCCTTGGACAGTTAAATTTAACACCAATGGTGGTGCTGAAACTTACGAAGACCAAATCATTCCAAACAAAGGTTTAGTCACTGATCCAGGTACACCAACCAGAAGCGATGAAAAGGGCACCTACACATTCCTTGACTGGCGTGATGGTAACGCTGCTTGGTCATTCAAAAACTCCAAAGTTACTAAAGACACAACTTTAGTGGCTCGTTGGGTTGAAAAATATGCCGTCAAATATCAAAACGCTGATGGCACATTAAACGGTTCAGTCACATATGTTGACTCTGGTACAGCTTTACAAGCTCCAAGTGCTCCAGAAGCTCCAGCTGGTCAAAAATTCTATGGCTGGATGAACATTGAAAACGGTGGCCAAATTTGGGATTACACCAATGAAACATTAAATAAAGTCATGGCCGATGTTACTTTAAAACCATTATTCGTTAGCAACATCGAAGCTCAACAATTCGAAGCTGAACTTTGCCCAGACTTCTTAGATGAAAAATGGGGTCCTACAGGCATGAAAGGTACCACATATTCCGGTGGTCAAGCTGGTTTAGGCCTTATCGGTCTTGAAGAAATCAAAGATGGTTCCAATAAACTCGGTAGTTCAGGTAACTACACAAAGGGTGACAAAATCTATTCCGGTTTCGTTCAATTCTTATACATCAAAAACGATACATTAACATGGGAAATCGAATCCGATGTTGCCGCTAGTAACGTCACATTATTCATGCGTTTATCCGCTGAATATGGTAAAGAAGATGAAATCACTGGCGAAATCACCAATACATTCAACGATGAAGAATTCCAAGTTATCGTCAACGATACACCATTACAATATGGTAGAGTGACATTACATAACATCGTTCAAACATTAATTCCTTTCCAAGATTATATGGTGAGTGCTAACGTTTCCTTAAAAGCAGGTAAAAACGTTATCCAAATGAAGGTCAACAATAAGATCGATGTCACAAGTGCTATTCACGCCGCTGCTCCATGTATCGATGCTATCAAGCTCTATTCTTCTAGCACATTAACATGGCCAGGTGCTTTGATCTCCAATATCAACGATAAATAATTGTAAGTAGGTAACAATATGGGCTTTTTTAAGAAATTATTAAAACCACGTGTTATCGTCTGGGCTGGTACATCAGTCTTCGTTGCTGCTCTTCTTGTGACAGCAACAATTCTTACCACCCGTACATTCGAACCTTTAATCAAAAACAAGTTCGGTGGTGATACCGCTATCAAAAAAGAAGGCGATACAGGCATCAACTTTGAACAAGATTTCTTCGATAAAGACGAAGCGCGTGAAAACGGTAATAAAGTTACCCAAGAAATTTGTGAAGAAGGTATGGTCCTTCTCAAAAATGAGAATAACTGCCTTCCATTAAAAGCTAATGCCAAAGTTAGTGTCTTTGGTAAGAACTCCGTTAACTTAGTCTATGGTGGTTCTGGTTCTGCCGCTCCAGGTGGAAACATTCCAAAGAAAACAATCTTTGATGCCTTAACCGCTGTTGGCATTAAGTACAACAAAACATTAGAAGAATTCTACAAAAGCAGTAAATCCGGTTCTGGTCGTGATTCCAACCCAGACTTCGACGCTGCTGTTAGTACAATCCGCACAGGTGAAACACCTGTCGCAAGTTACACAGACGACATCACAGATACATATGAAGAATATAGTGATGCCGCTCTCGTTGTCTTCTCCCGTATCGCTGGTGAAACATTCGATTTACCACGCGTTGCCTCTGATGATGACGATCGTCACTACTTAGAATTAGACAACAACGAAAGAGCTTTATTAAAGCACATCGTTGATTCTAATGAATTCGACCATGTCATCGTTTTGATGAATGGTTCCAACTATATGGACCTTGGCTTCTTAAAGATTGCTTCTGATCCTTTATATACCGAATTTGGTAATAAGATCGATGGCGCAATCGTTGTTGGTAGCCCAGGTGGTACCGGTATCATGGCGTTAGGCAAAATCCTCACAGGTGAAGTCAACCCATCCGGTCACACAGTTGACACAATTTACACAAACTATCGTAAAGACCCAGTTTGGCAAAACTTCGGTGAAGGTTTACCAGAAAGTGATCCAAACTATGTTGTTTATGGTGGTGCTTATCGTAAACCAACTTCCGGTTACGCTGACTACTATACAGTCGAATACGAAGAAGGTATCTACTTAGGCTATCGTTACTACGAAACACGTGGTCACGAATATGGCGAAGAATGGTACAACGCTAACGTCGTTTATCCATTCGGCTATGGCTTAAGCTATACAGAATTCTCACAACAACTCGTTAACAAATCCGCACTAGAAGCTGCTGCTTTAAATCCAACAGAAGAATTCGAAGTGGAAGTTAAAGTGAAAAACGAAGGCAGTAAAGCCGGTAAACAAGTCGTTCAATTATACGCCGAAGCTCCATATGAAAACGGCGGTATTGAAAAGGCTTATAAAGTTTTAGCAGGCTTTGCCAAAACAGACAAATTAGAACCAGGTCATGAACAAACAGTGACCATTAAAGTCAATCCATATGATTTCGCAAGTTTTGATAGTCATGATTTGAATCATAACGGTAAGAAATCATTTGAATTAGATGCTGGTAACTATGTCTTCCACCTTGGTACTGATGCTCATACTGATTTTGCAACATTCACAAAGACTTTAGCGACAGAACACATTTTCAATGAAGCCGCTAAAGAGGGCGTTGAAGTTGAAGCGAGATTTGACGAAGTGACAAATCACATGGCTGAAGGTCAAAGCTTAAAACGTGCTGACATGAATCAAGCTGAACCAGCTTCATTCCCAGCCGCTCCAACTCTTGATGAATTAAAACTCACAGAAGAAGAATTCGCATTATTAAAGTCTTTTGAAACAATTAACGACGATAATACCGCCTATACAATGCCAACCACAGGTGCGCGCTGCACAATTCCTTTAAAGGATTTAGCGGGTAAGGCATATAACGATCCAAAATGGGATGAATTCTTAGATCAATTAACTCCAGCTGAAATGCTCAAGTTATTTAACGAAGGTTGCTACTCCACAGCTGCGATTAGAAAAGACCTCATCGTTAAAGAAATTGATGAAGAGACTGGCGAAGAAGTTGAAAAGACTCTCAGTAACTATGTTATCATTCCTGCAACAACATCTGCTGACGGCCCAACAGGTTTCGTTAACTTCATGGGTTCCCCAGCTGTCTATGATTGCTGCTACTATCAATCAGAATGCTTATTAGCACAAACATATAACCTTGAGTTAGCCACAAAGCAAGCTCATGCTATCGGTAATGAATCCTTAGTCGGTAACGCTAAAGGTGATGGCTTACCATATCCAGGTTGGTATGGTCCAGCAGTCAACTTACACCGTTCACCATTCTCTGGCCGTAATACCGAATACTATTCTGAAGACCCATTCATCTCTGGCAAATTTGCTGCCAAAGTTGTCCAAGGTGTCCAAGAAAAAGGTATTTATGTTAACGTTAAGCACTTCGCCCTCAACGACCAAGAATCTTATAGAGATGCTAACGGTATCGCTACTTGGGCTGATGAACAAGCAATTCGTGAACTCTACCTCAAACCATTCGAAATGGCTGTTAAAGAAGGTAAGGCTCATGGTGTCATGTCCTCATTCAACCGTATCGGTTACGAATGGGCTGGTGGTTGCTATCGTTTATTAACCAACATTCTCCGTGAAGAATGGGGCTTCGAAGGTTCCGTTATTTGTGACTTCAAGACCAAGTCATACATGAACAGCAGACAAATGCTTGTCGCTGGTGGTGATGTCGGTCTTATCAACGGTGAATTATTATACTTAGGTACAGGTTCTGGTGGCGTTTCGTTCTCCGACGCTAAAGACGTGTCCTACTTAAGACGTGCCGCTCATAACTTATGCTTCTCATTAGCTAACTCCAATATCATGAGAGCCGAAATTCTCGGTTATAAGTTAGCTTGGTGGAAAGTTATGATCTACACAATCGATGGTGTTGTCCCAGCTTGCTTAGTCATCTGGGGTGGTCTCGTCATCTTCTTCACATTACGTGGTAGCAAGAAAAAAGGTAAACAAGAAGCTGAAGAAGCAGCTGCTGCTGAACCAGCCAATGAAAAACCAAACGAAGAATCCGCTCAATAGCGAAATTCGTCAATAAAAAATGGAGAGGTCTTAACGATCTCTCCTTTTTCTTTGTTTTTATAAGTTTTTAGACGATTTAAGAAGGTTTTAATAAATTATTAAGTATTTGCCTTCTTTTTTCTTATACGTGCGTCTACGCGCCTATTTTCTATCCTTTGCTTCAAGCATTGGTTTTAAGTATTGAAGGGCGCTTTGTTCTAATAATTGGTTGAGTAAGTAACCAACTGCATCACTGACTTGTTCTTCGCTTTCTATAGAGAACGATGTGTAGTGGAGTTCTAAGAAGTCTTTACCGTTGATATTACCAATATAGGCTCTGAACCATGGGTTCTCAGCGTTGAAACTATTGATTAAATATAAGTTTTCATATGTCTTTTCAAGTTCTTCAAATGTGAGAAAGACATGGAGTGTACCACTTTCGAAAACGACCACTCTGAGGTAGATGCTATCTTTGAAATACGCTTTAGCGGTAATTTCGGCATGAAGCACTAACTTTTCTGCAGTTTCTTCTTCAACTTTAAGGCCGATCTTCGCGCCATCTTTGAGCATTTCTTCTTTAACTTTATTTAAATTCATACGTATGCCTCACTTTTCGCTCACCCATTATAACATAATTTACTTTTAATAAAGTATGCCGTTGTGTAGAATAATATGGATATGAAATTAAGTATTGTTATTCCATGTTATAACGAAGCTAAAGATATCGCCCAAAACGTTAAAAAAGTTCAGGACTATCTCAAAGAAAAAAACATTGATCATGAACTAATCTTAGTGAACGATGGTAGTAAAGATAACACTAAAGAAGTGATTGAATCAATTCCTGGTGTCATCGCTCTTTCATATGACAAAAACCGCGGTAAAGGCGGGGCTGTTAAATATGGTATTGAGCACGCTAGCGGAGACTATACTTTATTTATGGACGCTGATTTATCAACCGATATATCGGCGATTGAAAAAGTCATCGAATTAGCGCCTTCCTATGACTTGGTCATTGGTTCAAGACACGCTACTGGTAGTGTTATTAAGAAAAAACAACCATTCTTAAGAGTGTTTATTGGTAGATGCTGCCGTCTTTTAGTGAAGATGCTCTTCCACACTAAATTTAAAGATACACAATGTGGTTTCAAAGCGATGCGCACTGATGTCGCTAAAAAGATTGTTGAGAAACAGTTAATTAACGACTTTGCCTTTGATGTTGAATACTTATATATCGCTAAATTAAATAAATTATCCATGTATGAACTTGGCATTACATGGAGTGATGACCGTGGTAGTACTGTTTCACCAGTTAAATCATCTTTAAGATTCTTTAAAGATATCGCTGCCATTAGAAGCCATAAGAAAAAATACTATTTTCCAGGTAATGAACCACAAAACAGTGGGGCTAAATGGTTAATCGCCATTATGATTCTCCTTCTTTTAGGAATCATTGCCACATTTATCGTTTTCTTGTGTGTCTATTGGTTAAAGTAAAGAGAATAACTTCTCGTTATCTAATAAGTTATATAAGTCTTCTCTCTTCTCAATGAGAAGATTTTTTGTATTTTGATAGAAAGTATTAATTACTTTATCGGTATATGTTTTAGCGAAGCGATAATCTTCTTCTTTAGAACCATTAAGTGTTTCCTCTAAAAGAGTAATCATACATCTTCTAAACAAAGCGTACATTGAATCATTAAGCCAACAATCAATATTTGGATTAATCTTTTTAAGTTTCACAAATAGCTCTAATCCATCTTCTGGATCATGCCATAAATCAGCGAATATATAGTCATATGTCGCTTCTTTTTGTTTTTTGACATAATTTATTGCGTCATCTTTAATGATTTTAATCTTTTCTTTATTAACAAACTTTGGCCAAAGGAATTCATTAAATAAATCGATGATGTTTTGGTCTCTTTCAATAATAGTGATGCTTTTCACACAGTTTTTAAGCGAAAGCATAAACGGGACATAGCCCATACCAAGGCCTAACACTAAAACATTGCCTTTTCCTTTGTTAATGAAAGGCTTCATTGTTTCGATTTCGTTTGGATTAAGAGACATCCAAATGTTATTACCTTCGGTTAACGCTAAATAGGAGAATTTTTCTCTGAAATAACCAATTTGACTATTCTCTTGAAGGCCATCCATTTTGATATCATCATAGGCAAATAGCTGATACGGGTAATAGTTTACATACCTCAAAGCGTATTTTTTGTTCTTTCCAGTATTGCCTATTGTTTTAGCATAAGGATTGTCTAAGTAGTCTTTTGGATTTAAGCATTTTAAGTTATTCAAAATATAGCTATCCATCACTTTTTGATTGTCTTGATTGTTTTTATCTAATTGATAGAAATCATAAAGTGCTTCTAAGATAGCCTCACGCTCGTCCCAACCTTCTTTGATGTATTGTCTAATTTCATTAGGATCAATAATATCGGTATAACTAAAAGCGGTCATTAACATATCAGCGACATTCATATTTGTCGCGTTAATATCAATAATCTTTTGTAGTTCTTCTTTTAGGGTAGGGTTGTTTTTAATAATCATTATCAAAAACATCTTATCACTAATAGCACATTATTTAGTGATATTTTGCTATAATGTTTCCGTACATTTGCAAAGGTGGAGATATTATGGACGAACAAACCAATGGCTTTGTCGAAGAACCAGCAGTCGCTAGTGAAGCTGAACAAGCTAATTTAGAAGCGCGACAGGCACAAGCCCAACCAGTCGAGCAACCAAAAAAGAAGAAAAAGAAACATGTCGGATTAATTATCTTTTTAATTATCTTCGTTGTTATTTTTGTTCTCCCACCAGCTTTCGTATTTATCTTTATCTATGACACTAGCATGATGAAAGTGACTTATGATCAAACTTTCAACGCTGAAAAGTGGGGAGAAGCTTTGGTTATGGACTCTTTAGATAATACAGTCACTGATCAAGCCGCTAGCTTCTCAATTACAGAAAGTGATATTAACAATATCATTTATCAATCAATCAAAGATGAAGAAGAATTAAATAAATATGTCAAACAAATCGCTATTGATATTGGCAAAAAGAACTATAACTTCAACATTTCTGCTAAGTTAGGTTTCTTCCAAACAAGACTTAAACTCTCATTGAGAATTGAAAAGCTCAAAATGCCAAAAGGTAGCACCGAAGAAGACGCTTATGTCTTCACAATGAGCGGTGCTTCTATTGGTAGACTTCCAAACTTAAAGAATTTGGTCACAACAATTTTGAAGAATTCAGTGGGAGATTCAACGCTTGGTGACGATAACTTTAAGATTTATTCTGATGTGGCGCATTCTAGATTCTATGTCTTCACTTCTGATTTTAGAAAACTCATCAATACCGCCTTGTCAGGTGATGGTGGTTCATCACAGTTCTATACCTCATTTGTTAATGATTTCTTAGATAGTGGTTTAGTGGAAGTTAATTTCTACGATAACGATGCTTTAACAATCAAAGTTAAATTAAACGAATTAACAGGTAATGACTATGGTGAAGGTCAATACGTTTACTATGGTATGCCTTATGAAAACACCACAACTAAGTTAACGATCAACGGTGAGCAAAGAAAGCTATCCTTAGATACCATTAGAGACGCTCTTGTTTCATTACTAAATAACAGTTTAATTACTCAAGCTGAAATGAATACAGTCAGTGAATACTTATTCAACGGTTATCACGATAGCAACGCTCCAAGTTGTTCTTTAGAATCAATTGGTATCACCAATAAAGAAGCATATTTAGGCTTCAATGTTGCTGCTAATATTTCCATTGATAATTTAATTACCAATTCAGTTAAAGACTTCAGTGGTTATAACATGTTCCAAAATAGTTTTGATATCGCTGATTTAAAAGAAAGCGATGTTAATGCCTTCTTACACACACAAAGATTATTTGGTAATAAGTTCTTCTTATCTAGAACTAAAGACGATAATAGTTACAAAGCCAGCTATATCGCTGTTGATAATGCTTATATCAACTTAACAAGCAATGGTGCTATCTTAACTGCTGGATTAAATATCAATGGTTTAGAAACAATCGTTACTATCTTAATGAATAACGATTTAGAACATACTGGTGGTGCGAAAATGGCGTTCAAGACTAGTGAAATCTATTTCGGTGGCACAGATGAACATGGGGAACATATTTCCGCCAGTGATGGTACTAAGAGCCTCTTATTCACTACATTAAGAGATGCTGCTAGTAGTGATTCATTCTCGTTCTCTGAAGATGGTTCATTACAAATCGATTTCACTGCTTTAATTCAACAAGGTATGAATCAAATCGTTACCGATCCTGAATATAAAGACTTCTTAAACGCACACGCTGCTTATAGCGTGAGAGTCGTTGGTGAAAATGTCAGTGATGATAACGTTATCAGATTAACTGCTAATAGAATCTAGATATTAGCGAATATATCGTGAATACAGTCTGTGATTTGGTCACAGACTTTTTCATATCTATCGGTGTACCAAGGATCTTCAATTTCGTTAATCCCTTTAGTGTACTTATTAATGCGATAAATACTGTTTTTATGGTTATCTAATTGTCTTAATAAGGAATAATAGTTTTCATCGTCCATACAGAAAATATAGTCTGCATGTTCATAGTCACTTTGACTGATTCTAGTCGCGTGATGAGGATATAAAGGAATACCCCTTCTCATGAGCTCTCTTCTCATTGGAGGATAGACATCGTTACCGATTTCTTCACTAGATGTCGCTCTAATTAGAATATTGAATTCCGCTTCACGTCCTACTTCTTTTAAATATTTCTTTGCAATAAAAGCCGCAGCAGGGCTACGGCAAATAGAACCATGACAAACAAAGATAATTGTTTTCATTATTCGAGTTCAAACGCTCCAGTATAGAGCTGATAATATGTTCCTTTTTGGGCAATTAATGATTCGTGATTGCCTCTTTCGATAATTTCACCATGGTCTAAGACCAAGATGTAGTCAGCGTTTTGAATAGTGGATAATCTATGGGCAATAACAAATGTAGTTCTACCTTTCATTAATTGATCCATACCTTTTTGCACTAAACGTTCAGTTCTAGTATCGATAGATGAAGTGGCTTCATCAAGAATCATAACAGGTGCATCTGCGATAGCGGCTCTAGCAATAGAGATTAATTGTCTTTGACCTTGTGATAAGTTAGCGCCATCACCAGAAAGCATAGTGTTAAAGCCTTGTGGTAATCTCATGATGAAATCATAAGCATTAGCGATCTTTGCGGCTTCATAGACTTCTTCATCGGTGGCGTCTAATCTGCCATAACGGATGTTTTCCATCACGGTACCTGTGAATAAGTTCACATCTTGTAAAATGACGCCTAATGAATGACGTAAGTCATCTTTCTTAATCTTATTGATATTAATGCCATCGTATCTGATTTTGCCGTCTGCGATGTCATAGAAACGGTTAATTAAGTTTGTAATAGTGGTCTTACCAGCACCAGTAGCACCAACTAAAGCGATTTGTTGACCTGGGTGAGCGTAGACACTGACATTATGGAGAACTGTCTTCTTACCATCGTAAGAGAAATCAACATCATCGATAACGATGTCGCCTTTAAGTTCAGAATATGTAATAGAACCATCGGCCTTATGTGGATGTTTCCAAGCATAATGTCTTGTTCTTTCGCTTGTTTCTTCGAAAGTACCATCTTCGTGATATTTAATATTCACTAATGTAGCGTAGCCTTCATCTGTTTCAACTTGTTCATCTAACAAATCAAAACATCTAGAAGCACCAGCAGTACCCATAACAACGAATGTGACTTGTTGTGAGAAGTTACCGATGTTTTGTGTAAACATTCTAGATAACATTAAGAATGGGACTAATAAGTTGGAATAGAATGTGGTGGAGTTAACTGGAATCAAACCACCAATCGCGGATAAGTTATAAACTTCCACATCTGGATTCTTGGAAACGATGTACATAGTACATCCAATAATCGCGATTAAAACATACATGAAGTTACCAATGTTACCATTGATTGGCATCATGATATTGCCAGCGATATTCGCTTTTGTGGAGTTATCATAAAGTTCATCGTTAACAACTTCAAAGTCTTTCAAACTATCTTCTTCGTGAGTGAATACTTTGATGACTTTTAAGCCAGTAATACTTTCTTCAATTGAACCTTCAACTTTACTAATGCTCTTTTGCTGGGCAACGAAGAAACGTGAGGCACGTCCACCGACTATCCTTGTATTTAACATCATTGCAAATGTACCAGCGATAACCACTAATGACATCCAAACAGAGAAGAATAACATCAAGGTTAAGCAGCCAATAATTGTGATGAAAGTAGAGATGATATTTGGTAGTGATTGTGAGATTAATTGTCTAATTGTATCAATATCATTGGTGTACAAAGACATAATCGCACCGTTTTGGTGTGTGTCGAAGTATTTGATTGGAAGCTTCTGCATGTGGGAGAACATCTTGATACGGAAGAGGTTCAAATATTTTTGGGTGACGATGGCCATGGTTCTATTCCATGTCCATGAACAAATAACACCCACACCATAAATAGATGCTAAGGCAATTACTAATGTTGTTAAGTTGGCTTTAAATTTAAATGTGCTAAATAAGGCTACTGGGAAGTAGTCTGTCAAGATGTCAACAGTACCAACAGGTGTATTAGCAGGAATAGCCTTTGTTAATAAGTCAGTAATTAAGCTAGCGAAAATACTACCGCATAAATTGACTAAGATGGAAAGGATGAGAGTAACTAAAGAAATAATAAGTTCGAACTTAAAATTCTTCCAAAGCGATTTCATCAAACGCTTAATAGTGCCTTTTTTAGGTCTAGCATAATGCTTGATTGGTGGCATATTATTCTCCTCCTTTCTGAGTTTGTGATTGATAAACTTCACGATAAATCTCGTTATTCTTAAGGAGTTGTTTATGAGTGCCAATACCATTAATTTCACCGTTATCTAAAACGATGATTTGATCAGCTTCCTCAATCGAACTAATTCTTTGAGCAATAACGATTTTCGTCATATGTGGTAAGTCTTCTTTTAAGGCTTTTCTAATTAATTTATCTGTCTTTGTATCAACAGCAGAGGTAGAGTCATCTAAGATTAAAATCTTAGGATTCTTCAAAATCGCTCTAGCAATACAAAGTCTTTGTTTTTGGCCACCGGAGAAGTTAGCACCGCCTTGTTCAACAACGTGGTCTAAGCCCTCGGCGTAGTGGTTAATAACATCTGGGATTTGTGCAATCTCAATGGCTTTTAAGATTTCTTCGTCGGTAGCTTCTTTATTACCCCATTTCATATTGGAACGAATGGTGCCACTAAATAAGAAGTTCTTTTGTAAGACAACAGCGACAGAGTCTCTTAATGCTTTTAAGTCATACTCTTTAACATCGTGACCACTGACAAGGACATGTCCTTCGGTAGTGTCATATAATCTAGAAATCAAATTAACTAATGTGGATTTACCTGAACCAGTTGAACCGATAATGCCAATGAACTCACCAGACTTGATGGTGAAGTCGAGGTTACTAACGGCATAACGTTCTGCTTCTTTCTTATATTTGAAGGAGACGTGATCAAAAATAACGGAGCCATCTTCGATTTCGGTTAATGCGTTTTCTGGGTTCTTAATTGTTGGCTCTTCATCAAGAACTTCACTAATACGTCTAATGGATTCAAATGACATAACAAGCATCGTAATAATCATCGAAATCATCATGATGGACATTAAAATTTGAATGCCATATGTGAGCATCGCAGACATATCGGATGTAGACATGCCGTTCCATTTGATTTCTCCGCCAACATATTCAGCGGTTTTGAAAATCGCTAATGCGGATAAGAACATTGTTAATAAATAAACAACGTGAATGGATGTATTCATTAAAGGAGTCATAAATGCCACGATCTTTTCAGCCTTGATGAAGTCCTTAGATAAATCATTAGAAGCAGTGGAGAACTTATTGTCTTCGTAATCTTCTCTAACGAATGTCTTTACAACACGCATACCTGCGACGTTTTCTTGTACAGATTCGTTTAATGTATCGTAACGTTTGAAAACTCTTCTAAAGATACCCATCGCAAGTTTAGCTAAGATAACAAAGATTAGACCAATAACTGGAATAGCGATCACGAAAATCCAAGCTAAGCTACCACCAACAAAGAACGCCATGATAGCAGAGAAGATGAGCATAAGCGGTGCTCTAACAACGATTCTAATCATCATTGCAAATGAGTTTTGAGTGTTGGTGACATCAGTTGTCATTCTGGTGACCAAACTAGAAGCATGGAAGTGATCAATATTCTCAAAAGAGAATGATTCAACTTTAGCGTATAAATCTTTTCTTAAGTTTTTAGCAAAGCCACTGGCGGCGTAAGCGGCAAATCTGCCACCTAAAATACCACATGTAATTGAAACAATTGCTAAAGCAAAGATTAATATGAAATAAGGAATAAGATCGACGATGTTTGTCGTAGTCTCAATCTCTTTAACAAATGTCGTCATGATTGTTGGTAATGCGCATTCAACTGCTGCTTCACCAATCATAAATAAAGGAGTAATAATCGCGTAGATTTTATACTCTCTAACGCTTTTCAAAACTTTCATTATCGATTTGAACATATATTTACCTCCTTTTCTTTATAGACTGAGAAAAATTGTAAAGTTCGATAACGAACTTGTCAATCAAAATACACATACACGCGAAAACTTTGTATAATAGTAGGGCTATGAAAACTAATTATGATTATCTTATCGTTGGAACAGGGCTATTCGCCGCGACCTGTGCCTACGAACTAAATAAACGCGGCTATAAAGTTTTAGTGGTTGAAAAAAGAAATAACGTCGCAGGAAATATTTACACCGAAGAAATTGAAGGTATCCAAGTTCATAAATATGGACCACACATTTTCCATACCTCCAATAAAGCCATTTGGGATTATGTGAATCAATTCGCTAAATTCAATAACTATATCAACATGCCAATCGCCTACTACAAAGGTAAGTATTACAACATGCCATTTAACATGAATACTTTCCATCAAGTTTTCGGTGTGACAACTCCAGAAGAAGCGAAGGCGTGTATCGAAAAAGAGATTAAAGAGGCTAATATCAAGGAACCAAAAAACCTTGAAGAAAAAGCTATCTCAATGGTGGGAAGAACAATTTATGAAATGTTAGTCAAAGGTTATACTCAAAAGCAATGGGGTAGACCATGTAATGAACTTCCACCTTTTATCATTTCTCGTTTACCAGTGAGATACGAATACAATAACAATTACTTTAATGATACATATCAAGGTATTCCAATTGGTGGTTTCACCCAAATTGTTGAACATATGCTTGAAGGCATTGAGGTGAGATTAAATACCGATTACTTAGAACACCGTGAAGAATTAGATGCTTTAGCAGATCAAATCATCTATACCGGCGAAATTGATAGATTCTTTAATTATTGCTATGGCGCTCTCGAGTGGCGTTCACTTAGATTTGAAGAAGAGATTCTTGATCAACCAGATTATCAAGGAACAGCGGTTGTTAATTATACTGAATTTGAAGTTCCATATACCCGAGTTGCGGAGCATCAATACTTTGAACCTGGTCAAAAACATAAAAAGACCGTTATCACAAAAGAGTATTCCAAGACTTGGTCAGTTGGTGATGAAGCCTACTATCCAATTAACGACGCTAAAAATAGTGAGTTATACAATAAGTATAAAAGTCTTGCTGAAAAGAATTCTAAAATCCATTTCGGTGGTCGCTTAGGAACATACTCTTACTACAACATGGATGTCGTAGTAGAGAAAGCTCTCCAATTAGTAGAGCAACTTATTAAATAATTAACTTGTTAAAATTTTCTCCTTCCGTATAATGTTTATCGGTCGAGAGAAAAACTATGAAATACATTACATTTACAATTCCATGCTATAACTCACAAGACTACATGAGACATATCATCGATAACCTCGTTGCAGTCGGTGAAGATATTGAAGTTATTATCGTTAACGATGGTTCCAAAGACGATACTGGAAAAATCGCTGACGAATACGAAAAGAAATACCCAACAATCGTTAAAGCTATTCAAAAAGAAAATGGTGGACACGGTTCAGGCGTCATGGCAGGTATCCGTAACGCGACAGGTATGTTCTTTAAAGTTGTCGATAGTGATGACTGGGTCGAAACCAAAGACGTTTTCGATATGCTTAACTTAATCAAAAAGCATATTGAAGAAAAACAAGAAGTTGATTTATACATCACAAACTATGTGTATGAACACGCTGCAGACAATTCACAATATGAAATGCATTACCGTAAGTGCTTACCAACAGAAAAGGTGATCACTTGGAAAGAAATGAGCAGAGTTAAACTCACAACCATCTTCTTAATGCACTCCTTAATGTATCGCTTAGATAAGTTAAAAGAATCCAAGATGGAATTACCAAGCCATACATTCTATGTTGATGATATCTATGCGTATGTTCCACTCCCATACATGAAGACAATCTTCTATCACGATTTAGATTTCTATCACTATTTCATTGGCAGAAGTGATCAATCCATCAACTATGGCACAATGTGCAAGAGATACGAACAACAAATGCGTGTCTTTGAAATCATGTTTAAGGCCTATAGTTATGATGAAATCAACAAACAACCAAAAGAATTAAAGAAATATATGTGGAAATGGTTGATGACCATTTGCAGTATTACATTCATGACTATTGTTGGTACCAAAGAAGATAAAGAAACACGTTGGAAAGCGTTCAAAGAATACTTCGAAGGTCTCAAAAAATACGATAAGAAAACTTATAACAAGATTCGCCATCGTACACTTGCGACATTTGCCTTCAGCTTACCAGGCTATAACTTAAAGTCATTTGCCTCTAGAAAAGTATATGGCACAATCCAAAAGAAAATGAAACTTGGTTAATTAAGAGCTCTCAGTCGAGAGCTTTTTTATTGCCGTTACATTTGAAAGGATACCCTCCATACGATAAGATGTAATAGAGAAGGTAAATGACTATGAGAATTGCGTTTTTTGACACAAAGGAATATGACATCGAATCGTTCAATGCTTTAGTTAAAGATAATAATATTGAAGTTAAATACTTCGAATCTAAACTTAACAGCGACACAGTTAGTTTAACTGCTGGCTTTGATGGAGTTTGTATTTTCGTTAACGATAGTGTTAGTAAAGAAGTAATTGATAAACTTTATGCTAACGGAGTAAAAGCCATTTTCCTTAGATGCGCTGGTTTTAATAACGTCGACTTAAAAGCGGCTTTTGGCAAAATCCATGTCTACCGTGTACCTGCTTATTCACCATATGCAGTTGCTGAACATGCTATGGCGTTATATCTAGCGAGTAATCGTCGTATCCATAAAGCATATAACCGAGTCAGAGAATATAACTTCTCATTATCTGGCTTAACTGGTAATGACTTACATGGTAAAACAGTCGGTGTTATTGGCACTGGTAAAATCGGCAGAATCTTTATCGATATTTGCCGTGGCTTTGGCATGAATGTTATTGCCTACGACTTATTCCCAATCAAAGATAGTGGTATCAATTACGTTTCTTTAGAAACGCTATTTAAAGAATCAGATGTAATTTCATTACACTGCCCATTAACAGATGAGACACTCCATATCATTAATAAAGACTCAATCGCTTTAATGAAGAAAGGGGTTGCTATCATTAATACTTCTAGGGGCGGATTAATT
>JAEEGJ010011387.1_pt1 | contig 22604 bp, 20 predicted proteins | sample 8958761 | NCBI WGS metagenome assembly JAEEGJ01 (sample SAMN16246546, study PRJNA631951) | gut metagenome | biome: gut microbiome; feature: rumen; material: RS-attached | host: Bos | place: Iran: Karaj | collected 2018-10 | reverse complement strand
CATTTGCCAAGTGAACGCAGGCAAGTTATTTTTCCATATATAGTCACCAATGCACATTCGGCGTCCTGCCTCAGCGTGCATTTTCAGCCGCCGTCCTGGCGGCTGATGACTATATATGTGAAAAATAACTTCCGTGTTCACTAGGCGCATTTCAATGCGCCGCAATTACTACCAAGATAGGTTTGTGGAAGCTTTTTCGATAAAAAAAAATTACGTGTCCGTTAGGGACATTCATTTTCGATAGAATTGTAAATAGTTGGCCGCACACCCGAATATAGAAGAAGCGACACTTGGCATTTAGAAAATCATAATCTTATGCGACGTGAGCAAAGTGCCGAGGGAGTGGGTGCCCTGAGGGCGGTGCGGGTCATGGACAAATCGGTGGGCCGGGCCGCGGGTAGGTAGTGGCTGGCGCTAGGTGGACATGTAGTGTTGGATGCGGTTGGCATCCAGGTTTTCGCCGATTACGATGAAGACGTCTTGGCCAACGGGCATCTGCGTGAGTTCGAATTCTTGAGGGGTGGCATTGAATTGATACCATTGGTTGGCTTCCCTGAAGAATCCTTTGGCCCGTAGGATTTTGCCGTAGGTTTCATCGGTCATGAGGGTATTGATTTTCTCTTCTATGGAGTCCTTGTTCATTGGCAGTTCGAGGAAATAGACTGTTTTGAAGCCTGCATCGTCCATGCCATATTTCTTGACGTACGAACCCATAGAATAAGAAGAATTTGCAAGTTTTTCAAAGTCTGAGGCAGTGAGTTTAGCCCAGTCTTTGTCGAAAATGATTGAGTCTATGTCTTTGTTGAGCTGAGCCTTGGCAGCTGCAGCCTTTAGGTGCTGCCTAGTTGAGTTGAGCTTGGCAGAGTCCACAAGCTGTGTGCGGCTTAGAACTATTGTGCCGGCATGAGCCAGTTGTGATGCCAAGAAGTAGTCTGATGAATCAGAGAGATTATCCTCTAGGCGGGCATCCACGACTGTGATTACATTGCCTATTTCGTACCATCTATCTAGAGGTTCGTCCCTGACTGCGTCAAAGAATTCATCTACATCAAATATCCCTGAAGGTTCAATGATAACTCTGTCATAGCCACTCATTCCCATGGCAATAAGCTTTGTTTTGAAGCGCCTGCGGTGGCAATCCGCATCGCAACCTCCGGCCACCATTTCAAGCTCACAGTTGTCTCCTCTGAGTTCATTCAATAAAAGCATATCGACATTGACTGCACCGTAGTCATTCTCTAGAATTCCTATCTTGAGTCCCTGATCCATGAAATACTTGGCGTAGAGCTTCAAAAATGTAGTTTTACCGCTTCCCAAAAAACCCGTTATCAAATCAACCTTAACCATTATTTATGCCTCTGTAATTTCTCCAGCGATTGCAGTAGCCGCTGCTGTGGCAGGGCTAGCTAGATATATTTGAACCTTACTAGTACCCATACGTCCTAAGAAATTACGATTGTTGGTAGCCACTACCACTTCTCCGTCGGAAAGGATTCCGCCGCCACGACCGCAGCAAAGTCCGCAGCCAGGAGTTGTTATGATAGCACCAGCATCCGAAAGAATCTCAAGAGTACCATCAGCTAATGCTGCACGATAGATTTTTCTACTAGCAGGTGTGACAATCATTTTTACGTATGGAGCAATGTGCTTGCCCTTTAAAATTGTTGCCGCTGTTCTTAAATCTTCAAGACGTCCATTTGTACATGAACCTAAGAAAACCTGATCAACCTTAGTTCCCTTAAGCTCAGAGACAGGCTTGATGTTATCAACAAGGGATGGACATGCGCAAACTGGCACAAAATCCTCAGCGCGATATCTGAGAATCTTTGCATAACTAGCATTGTCATCGCCATGCAAATCTTTGATTTCATCATCGTATGGAATCTTGCAGTAATCACAAGTCTTGTCGTCAGGAGCAAACAAACCGCATTTAGCACCAGCCTCCACTGACATATTAGAAATAGTCATTCTGCTGGCAACACTCATGGCATCTACGGTACTACCTGTAAATTCAAGAGAATTGTAAGTCGCACCTGATGCTGTCAGATCACCAATGATTCTAAGAATGATATCCTTAGAGGTAACATTGCCTGGCAATGTACCATCGATTTCGATTTTGATTGTCTCAGGAACCTTTATCCAAAGCTGACCTGTACCAAGGATACCTGCCATCTCCGTATATCCGATACCAGTAGAAAAGGCACCAACGCATCCATAAGTAACTGTGTGACTATCTGTACCAAAGGCAATGTCCCCAGGCTTTACATAGCCAGCTTCTGTCATGAGCTGATGGCAGATACCATCTGTTCTATGAACGTGCTTTAGTCCGTATTTCTCAGCGAATTCATCTCCCACTCTAAAGTGTCTAGAGTCGTCGGTCTGTGTTGCTGGAAGGAAATGATCATAGATAAGTACAACCTTTTCAGGATCGTATACCTTATCAAATCCCATCTCTTCGAATTTTTGTACAGCAAAAGGCACCATGATATCATCGATCATGCACCAGTCAACTGGAACAGTTACGATGTCTCCAGGCTTTACCTCATGGCCTACCTTTTTTGCGATTATCTTTTCAATAAGTGTGTATCCCATTGTATTCTCCAAATAATTAATCTAATCCGTTGCGCTTTCGCATCGCCTTAACAAGTCCTCCAGCTTCAAGAATCTCTGTAAGATTGTCTGGCAAAGAAGCTATATCGTAGCTCTTTCCATTGACCTTGATTTCCTTGCCTGGTGTAACCTCTGCTATGTCTCCCTCTGAAACCTCATCAAACAAATCAGGTTGCTCAATCAAAAGCAAACCATTGTTGATTGCATTTCTAAAGAAGATTCTGGCATAGGATTTTGCAACAATGCATGATACCCCAAGAGCTTTTACAACCTCTGGAGCCTGCTCCCTAGATGATCCACAGCCAAAATTGTTTCCAGCTACAATCATATCTCCCGGCTGGATTTTGCTTGCCAAATCTGGACGAAGTGGAGAAAAAGCATATGGCTTCATTTCCTGTACCGTCTCAAAGGCTAAGTATTCTGTAGGCAGGATGATATCTGTGTCAATGTCATCCCCTAGCTTCCAAATCTTTGCACTAAACATATATATTCCTCTCTATATAAAGGTTGTGTGCAAAATCTTACCTTCACAATGTATTAATATTCCTTCGTCGACTAACACGTCTCCTGCGGAACAATAATACATTGTTAAGGAGATTTTGTTCTCCAATTTATCTACTATTGATATTGCTTAACAGTATATTTATAAAGTGTAATTTAGGAAAAATAATAAATAGCTTTTTGCTAACAATTATAAATCCTCTGCAACAGTAATATATCCGGCTACCGCGGATGCGGCTACGGTTGCTGCACTGGCCAAGTATACAAAGGAATCCTTGTGACCGGCGCGTCCCTTGAAGTTACGAGTACCTGTCGATATGAGGGTTTCACCTTCGCCGATTACTCCCTGACATGCGCCCCAGCACACTGAGCAGTTTGGATTCATAACCATGGCGCCTGCCTCCATAAATATATCCAGCAAGCCTTCCTTAAGCGCCTGCTTGTACACAGCGCGGCTGGCAGGAACCACTAAAAATCTAACCTTTGGATGCACATGCTTGCCCTTGATTACTGCAGCACCCACACGCAAATCTTCTATACGACCGTTGTTACAGCTACCTAAGAAAGCTTCATCAATCTTGACATCACTGCAATCCTTTGCAGGAGCAATGTTATCTACAAAATGAGGCTTCGCAACTATTGGCTCAATCTCAGATAAATCTATATCATAAACCTCAGAGAATTCTGCATCATCATCTGATTTAAAGATAGCCTTTGGTTCACGACCGTGCTCCTTGAGATAATCCATGGCTACATCATCAACCTCCATGAGGGCTGTCTTTGCTCCAGCCTCTACACACAAGTTACAGATTGCAATACGATCCGCAATCGAAAGGTCATGTAAGCCCTCTCCTGCAAACTCCATTGCCTTATAGTTAGCACCGTTTGCAGAAATCTTACCTATGATGGTAAGAATCAAATCACGGGCATAAACACCTGGCTTTAAGGAACCGTGAAGATTGAATCTGATTGTCTCAGGAACCAAAAGCCAAGATGTACCTGTGACAATCGAATATAAATAATCAGTACATCCAACACCTGTACCAAAAGCTCCTAGTGCACCATAAGCACATGTGTGACTATCTGCTCCAAAAATCAACTCTCCAGGTCTAACATGATTTTCCATCATAATCTGATGGCACACACCCTCGCCCTCATAAAACGTAATTCCGTTTTCCTTGGCAAACTCACGCATCTTCTTATGTGATGCTGCTGTCTTTGGACTGTCAGCTGGTATGTTGTGATCGATAATCCAAACCAGCTTGCTGACATCTGCGATGTGAGGGTTCTTGAGGTTGTTATACATATCAATAGTAAGATGTGTTGTACCATCGTTACTCATCATTTTATCTACTGTAACAGTTTCGATATCTCCAGCCTTGCAGCTCTCTTTGCCCGCTGCGGCAGCGATAATCTTTTCCGCCATTGTCATTGCCATATTAATCTCTCCTTAAAAAACGTTAGGTAAGGCCATCGAGCCCTATTATTTATTCAATGAAGCTATTAGTCCACCTTGATCTAAGATTTCCTGCATCTTTGCTGGAAGCTTGGTACATGAGTACTCCTTGCCGTTTGCAAGAATTTTGCCAGATAATAAATCAAGCTCCATATCATCGCCATCTTTTACTACGTCGTAAAGCTCTTTGCTAACAATAACTGGCATACCAATATTAATAGAATTTCTATAAAAAATACGGGCAAAAGATTTTGCAATCACAGCCTTGACCCCGAGAGCCTTTAGTACACTAGGTGCCTGTTCTCGAGATGAGCCGCAACCAAAATTCTCATCCGCCACAACAAAATCGCCAGGCTTAACCTGACTGGCAAACTCTGAATTTAGAGACTCAAATGTATGAACCTTCATCTCGTCTATAGTTGGAAATAGTAGATACTGGGAAGCAATAATTTGATCCGTATCTACGTCTTTGTGAAATTTAAATACTTTACCCATAATTCCTCCTAGTACATTTTCTGTTCAAGATATTTTACCTCACATCTTTAGTCATTTAAAGAGGTAATTTCATTAAAAACCAGATGGGCATCAAGAAAGAGTTTTTACTATGAAAAAGATCGCAAAGCAATTTTATAACAAAGAAAAAACACCCTCATAGCTTTTCAGCTTAATTTGAAGGTGTTTATTCGTCTCCAAAACCGATTATTCTAGATAATCCGACCATCAAAATGTCATTTTTGGTTGGATGCTTCATCAGATGCACCACTGTAAACAAAGTCATTATCTTATCTTGATAATACTGCTTAACCTGAACCTCTACTCTAGTTCGGCCCTCATTGTATGCATTAATCAGTGCCTGCCTTGATAGATTATCATAATAGATTTTATCGTAACCCTTCGGCGAATTAGCCATTGAATCCTCTGTCATATCATCTATAACGCCAGCTGTGGAGGTACCAAAAGTCATATCATCGGACTGACTCATAAGGTAGTAGCTGTTCTTGATAAGGTTACCGAATACAATCAATTGATATTCATTTCGAATAACATTTAATAATGCTGTATTTGAACTAAATGTTCCTACGGCAGCCAATGGATTTTCTTCTACGGCAGGCTCGTTGTCAAACATGGCTATAACAAGGAAATCTTCCTTGCGAATTGGCTTTGAGAAGAGATAGCCTTGTACTCTATCGCAATCCATGTTCTGCAAAAACTTCAACTGCTGTAGTGTTTCTACCCCCTCTACTATCGTTCGAAGGTTTAGCTTGCTAGCAAAGAAAAATACTGTTTCAAGGGTTCCTCGGCCTCGCTCATCCTGACAATTATCTGCCAAGAAGGCTTTGTCTATCTTTAGGAAATCTACTGGCAAATCCTTTACAAATTGTAGAGAGGTAAAGCCTGAGCCAAAATCATCTATGGATAGCTTGACTCCCAAATCTACCACCTCAGTTGCCCAACGCTCTACAAGACTAAAATCCTCAACAGCAAGAGCAGATTCTGTTATCTCGACCTCCAGCTTACCTGGCTCAATATCGTATGTATCAATTAAAACTCTGAGTTTTCTAGAAAAATCAGCTTCGCGGATATGCCATCTGGAAAAATTAACTGCTATCGGAATAGCAAATTCTCCCATCTCATGAATGGTTCGACACACCTCTTCAGCCATATACCAATCCAAAGTGCAAATAGCATCTGTCTCTTCTAGGACAGGAATAAAGTCATCTGGTGTGACGATGGTACCATCGGACTTCTCCCATCTAGCCAATGCTTCAGCACTAATCAGACGCCCAGAATTAGCGTCATACTGAGGCTGATAAAAAGCCTTCAGTTCTTTGGTCTCTATAGCATTGATGATTTGGTTAAAAAATTCAGATTTCATAGTCTCTACATTCTCAACATTAATTCCCTATCAACAACCTGACCGTTGCGATAGTAAACTCTAGGGACACGCTTGCTAACTGCGCATGTTAATTCATAAGGAATTGTTCCTGCTATTGCTGCAAGCTCATCTATATCATTATTCTCACCAAAAATCTCAACTTCACTTCCAACATCTACCGTTGGCATATCTGTAATATCTATCATGCACATATCCATGCAAATTTTTCCACGAAGCTTCGCCGGTCCTTCCTTGGTAACCAAGCTGCATTTATTAGAAAGACTTCGCAAAAATCCATCCGCATATCCGTATGGCAATACACCTATACGTGTCGTCTTGTCTGTGACGAACACGCCGCCGTAACTGATTGCCGTACCAGCGGGATAGATTTTGATAGTACTTACAGTTGTTTTCATTGTCATGGCTGGCTTCAAACCCATCTGCTTGGCAAACTCGCCATAACCATAAAGTAATAATCCCGGCCTAACCATATCTAGATAAGTCTTGGGATATCTGACCACTGCTCCAGTATTGGCACAATGTCTGATTGCAAATTTACGACCTAGCTTTTCTTCTACCGATGCAATAACATTTGTAAATAATTCAAATTGATGATCGGTATACTTCTCGCATTCAGGCCCATGCTCATCTGAGACTGCGAAGTGAGTGAAGATCCCCTCTGCATCAAGCCCCGGCATATTGCAGGCCTCCACTATACCGTCTACGCCAGTATCAAAATAATCATTGTCACACAGGTAGCCTAGTCTAGACATTCCTGTATCAACCTTGATGTGAATCTTTAAAGTGCCACCGCAGCGAACAGCCTCTTCGCTGTACTCATCCGCCTTTGCTTTGCATGTAACGGCTTGGGTGATGTTGTATTCAATAAGTCGATCCACCTGCTCCTTGGGAGTGTGCCCCAAAATCAGAATCGGCATCTTGATACCGTTGACTCTGAGTTCAAGTGCTTCATCTGCGCTGCTTACCGCCAGATAATCGGCGCCTATATCTTCTAACAACTGGCTAACCTGAATGCTTCCATGTCCGTATGCATCTGCTTTAACAACTCCAAGGAACTTAACATCCTTGCCTATCTTTTCTTTAATCTTTTTGTAGTTGTAGGCAATGGCATCAAGATTAACCTCTGCCCACGTGCGTCTGAGAGTGGATTCCATTTTGTAAAACTCCTGTGTATGGCTATTGTAGCCTTTTAGTATGTTAAATCTGTTAAAAATTAGAGAACCTTCGACAAGAAATCTTTTAGTCTCTGACTCTGTGGAAACTCAAAAATCTCTGCAGGTGTTCCTTCCTCTAGTATACCCTTTTCATCAAAAAACATAACCCTATCTGCAACTTCTTTTGCAAATCCCATCTCGTGTGTTACCACAACCATTGTCATGCCGTCATCAGCAAGCTCTTTCATAAGCGAAAGAACCTCTCCTACCATTTCAGGATCAAGAGCTGATGTTGGCTCATCAAATAGGATGACTTCAGGATTCATTGCAAGTGTGCGGGCGATTGCAATGCGCTGCTTTTGACCGCCTGAAAGGCTATCTGGATAAGCATCTGCCTTATCAGAAAGCCCGACTCTTTCTAATAATTCCTTTGCCTTGCTATCTGCTTCTGCCTGAGTCATAAGCCCAAGCTTCACTGGGGCAAGCGTAAGATTCCTTTTGATAGTAAGATGTGGGAACAAATTAAAATGCTGAAAAACCATCCCCACACGGCGGCGAACATCATTTATATCTACGCCCTTTTTAGTGATGTCTTCTCCATCTAAATATATGACGCCAGAAGTAACATCCTCCAACTGATTAAGAGTGCGGATGAAGGTTGATTTGCCACAGCCGGATGGTCCGATGATAGCAATAACTTCTCCCTTTTCAATTTGCATATTTACATTTGTAAGAACCTCGTTGTCACCAAAAGACTTTGCCAGATTCTCAACCTTTATTAAAACTTCGTTACTCATATTTTATCTCCTTTATTACTGCTCGCTTTTTCTAAGATTCTTTTCTAGTTTTCCAACTCCCAAATTCAGAAGCTGAACAATAATAAGATAGATGATTGCAACAGCGATAAGTGGCAAAAATGCCTCGTAGGTAATACTTCTTATAACATCGCCGCCGCGGGTCAAATCCATAAGACCAATGTAGCCACAGATGGATGTTTCTTTTATGAGTGAGATAAACTCATTTGCAAGTGCCGGCAAAACATTTTTGATAGCCTGTGGAAGGATGATTGACACCATGGTCTGTCTGTATGAAAGGCCAAGGCTTCGGCCTGCCTCCATCTGACCTTCATCGATTGACATGATACCGCCACGCATAATCTCTGCCACATAGGCGCCTGAGTTTATCGCAAATGCGATAATTGCAACAAGTACCTTCGGCACATTTACAGCTTTAAACACTACATAGTAAATAATCAAAAGCTGAATCATCATAGGTGTTCCACGGATAATCGCTAGATATAGCCTGCATATAGAATTGAGCGCAGTTAATCCACCGGTTTTATCATGGGTCACTCGAACAATAGCCACACCAAAACCGATAATCATACCCGCTAATACCGCGCATATTGCAATAATTAATGTGTTCTTAAAACCTTTTAACAGATACTGCCATCTATTGTCTTCAATAAAGTTTCTCTTCAGATTTTCAACGAATGCAACCTTGCTACCCGCAAGAGAAACATCTCTTGAAACGATGACCTGTTTAGAAGTTACATATGAATCAGAGAAGTTAATAGATTTGAGACGTTCTTCAGTCATTGTCATGCCGGCGATTCCCAAATCCACCTTGTGTGAATCTACCGCATTGATGATGCTGTCAAACTCCATATCCTCGATTTCGACTTCCATTCCAAGCTTGTCACCGATGGCACGGATGAGCTCCATGTCGATACCCACCGGCTGATTCTTATCGTAGAATTCGTATGGCGGAAAAGCTACATTTGTTGCAGCCACAAGCTTGCCGTTTTCATAGGTAGTGCCCTCTGGAGTGACATAAGGACAGGTGCCCTTTTTAGCATCATCTATATAGTTTGCTGATATTTGCTCAATCACGCCCTCTTTTTTGAGTTCTGAAAGAGCGCCGTTGACCTTGGTCAACAGCTCGTCATTATCTTTGGCGATACAGATTGCATAGTCTTCAAGTGCAAAAGGCTCGTCAAGAATAACGAGGGTATCCTCGTCTTTAGTACAGGCAATAGCCGGTTGTTCATCTATGATTACACAATCAATCTTGCCCTGCTTCAAAGCCTGCATAGCATCGGCTACCTTGTTGTAGCGCTCTATGACTGTGCCGGCATCGTCGCCCTCATAATCAGAAGCATAGATGTCGCCAATTGTTCCAAGCTGAACACCAATTCTCGCTCCTGCTAAATCATCAATACTTTTAACCTGTTTTTCTGTTTCTTTAGCCTTAGAACCGCAGCCAATCAACATAATGGTCGCCAAGGCCATAAGAAATACTGATAGTTTCTTATTCATGTATATTTATTCCCTCTCATTGCATATAGTGCGATAATGATACCACAAATCGCCTGAATTCACCATAATAACACGCGAAAATAAATATACACTTAATTTTATTTAGCTCTGCAATCTTTACATTTACCCATGATTACAGTGCTTCCCGGCTCGGTGAAAAAACCATATTCAGAATCGATAAGTTTTTCAAACTCGTCAACGAACTTATCCTCCAGATGGAATACCTTGCCGCACTTTGAGCACTGCGCATGCATGTGCTTGCCACAGTGAGTGTGTCCCTTCGAATATTGATAGAACCAGGAATCGCTGTTTGGCTCTTTCATCTTCATTAAAAAGCCCTGTTCGCTCATTCTTTCAAGATTTCGATAGACCGTTGTGCGATTCACACCCTCAACCTTTTTGCCCAGCCAGTCATATATCTCTTTGGCTGTAAAACGGTTATCCGGATTTTCTTCGAAATACTTATTAATGAAAGAACGCGCCTTTGTTTTATATTCGTTTTTCATAGCTTCACCTTATACTGCAAGACAATCATCAAGAGCCTTCTTTATCTTGTCCCTGTCATAACCTCTACCGATAAAAACAATCTGGTTTAATCTGTCACCATACTCTTCATCCCAATCTTCTTTTATATCCGGATATGCGGTTAAAACCTCCTTCATCTCCTCCTCTGAAAAAGAAGATACCCAGTTTGAAACCTCAGACACAGTCGCATTTCGGCCAGCCTGCTCAAAAAGCTGAACATGAATATCATCGTTTGAAAACCAGATATATCCCTTGGCTCTAATTATCTCTTCAGGATATTCGTTCTCCATGAATTCATAAAACTTGTCGACATCAAAAGGTCTCTTTTCTTCATATACAAAAGACGATACTCCGTATTCATCCGTGCAGGATTCTTCCATCGCCTGCTCTCTCGCCAGAGCTTGCTGCATCTCGGATGAATTCATAGTCGCCTCATAATCAAACTTGGTTCCCTTGAATATCTTGTCAGGATGTACCTGCCCATGCATACATTCGATTATCTCTGCTTTATGCTGCAGCTTGCGAATCAGTTTGATTACATCTCTGGTCTTATCCGAGGTTAACAAATCACATTTGTTCAAAAGCACTACGTTACAAAATTCAATCTGATCCATCACAAGGTTAATAATATCTGGATCATCATCGTTTTCCTCATCGAGCTTGTCATTAATTCCATCTAAAAATTCGCTGTAGATTCTGTCCACATCCACGACTGTGACAATGGAATCCAGATAATAGGTCGGCTTCTTTTGCATGTCCTGATACATCAAAAATCCATCGGCAATAGATGCTGGATTACTTATGCCCGAAGCCTCAACCAAAATTCTCTTAACCGCCTTTTGCTTAGACAAGGATTCTATCTGATCCATGAAGGCCTCCTGAAGGGTACAGCAGATACATCCATTTGTAAGCTCCACCATCTTTGAATCTGCCTCCACAACATTGGTCTTTGCAATCAAGGATGCATCTATATTTACACTTCCCATATCGTTAACAATGAGCGCAAGGCCCTTGGCTTCTTTGCTCTTGAGCAATTCATTTACTACAGTTGTCTTTCCTGAACCTAAATATCCTGTGATTATTGTGACCGGTTTTTTCTTATTCATTAACATGATGTTTCTCCTCGCATAAATTATTACATGAAGTTTATAAAGTCATCTGATGTCTGACTGTCGGATGGCTTTCCTTATTAAATGATATCTACAATTTCTTTTTTTGGTGTTTCGCATTTGCGGATTAGATTTACCTTGCAGATTGGAACAGTCACGTTGTAATCTGCAAAATGCTCCTTGTTCATGAAGCCATCAATCTCAATCCATTCATCAATCTTAAGCTCATCCGCGCCTGCGTAATCACATATGAATCCAAACAGAGTCATATCCAGCTCGCAGCAGGTCATGGCATATCTGCCCGCCAGAAATGAATTTTTTGTTACGCCCTTATCCTTTATAACCCGCGCCTTGAACTTTACACGCTTGTTTAAATATCTGTCCGGATTTTCCATCGAATCCAGATAGAAAATCGAGTAAGCGTCACCCTTTATTTCGATAATATCTGCATTCAAATCATACGGTAACTGATCCTCAAAAATAATTGAAAGCTCTTCGCCGTTTTTATCTCTGAATATGATATTGCCCTTTGGATTAACCGCCTTTATGTTTCTTCTGAAGGCAGGAATCTTGTCCTCAACATCATTGCAATTATTAAAAATTACCATGAAGGCGTTTCGCACCTGCTCTGACAGAGACGATTTCATGTTGCGGGCATACAATTCAAACATTCCCGCATCTAAAATTGCAATCTCCATGATGTCTGTCCAGGTTTCAGGAAGGATCAAATCCTTTCTGGACCACATGCCGTTAAACTCAATTATTATTCGCGCTGGATTTAGCTCTTTTTCTAGTTTAGTAAGATTCTCTAGTGTGAATTCATCTTGATTGTATATATATCTAATCTCTACTTTTAGCATGTCCATCAGGTAATCGTCGTATTCAACATCACCATCTTCACATACTATAAGCAGAGTCGTTTCATCTATTTTAAAATACGCTTCTTCGATAAGGCTTTGAATAAATGTGGTCTTGCCGGCATCCATAAAGCCATTTACAAAATAAACTCTTTCCATATATTATTAGCCCTTCTACAAATTTGCAACTCGATTGCATATTTTAATGCTATTGTTCATGGAAGTCAATACTTTTGCAACTCATTTGCAAAAAAGAAAGGGTTTGCTTAACAAACGCCAGCATTGCGAGGCGACAATTGCTGTAAGCAAATAACTAATTTCCCGATTTTCTAGCTTGACGTAGCAAATCGGGAACCCGACCTGCCATCAGCGAAGCTGATTATTAATGGCAGGTCTCAATTTCTGTCGCCGAGACACATATTTCACACGAAGTGTGTTTTTTACCTTATAGGAGATTGCAAAACAATTTCCTATAAGGTAAAAAACAACCAGATATCCTAATCTGGTTGTTGATATACAAAATATATTTCTACTTGCTGGCTCGTCTTCTGACTCTCTTAACGCTTGTAGATTTCTTGGGGCCTCGCCTCCTTGGAGCTTTGGCTTTTCTAAACTCGTTAATATCCCTCAGTAGCCTTTCATAGTCACGCTCAAATAACAGTTCACTGATTTCGAAGCAGACTTTCTTTGGATTAACTCTCGTCTCGGGAACATCTGGTTCAACACCTGCCTTTTTTGCTGCTCGCTTTATTCTAGTAATCTCAGTCTGGGGCAATGGAAGCTTGGTATATTCAATAATCTTTTTACGCACAAATGGTTTACTCTGCTGCTTATATTCAGGCATTTCTAAGCGTTGTAACAATAAAGCAAGTTCTGGACGCCATAGCAGCTCAAGCTTTCTGGCTAGCTTAGCCTTTGTATTAACCGTAGCCTCTCTGAGAACGTAAAAATCCGGCTTACCTTCAACCTCGTCCACAGTTATAATTCCCCAATGCTCCGGCACGTGCTCATCTATGTGCTGGGCGTGACTGCTTCCAACCACAACAATATTGTAGTCAAAGTATTTGTCATAATCCTTAATCTGTCCCTCGAGCCTTGTGTATGTGTCAGCATCTGATTTTATTTCAATCCCCACAAGCGCGCCTGTGATAACCATAAAAATATCGGCTCGAGATCTGCCTATCATCTTCTCTTCGAAGAAACGCGCCTTGTGATATTTTAGTTCAAGAAAATCAAATAGCGCCTCGCGAATATCCTTGTCTTTAAGCATGAAATAATGTCCTTATTATATCTATCATTTATATTGTTATTTGTATGCCAATAAAAGTAATCTAGCAAAGAAGAGATATGTTCTCGTAGGCTTTTTACTTAAGTAACCCACAAGAAATATTACTTTTGCCCAAATCGCAGTAAACTAATACTTTTTTCTTCATATTCTCCCCAAAAATGTGAAAATCAAGTATTAGTAACCACTATAGTCATAACAAACTAACACTTTTCGCTTTCGCATATGCTTGATTTTAGCACTTTTTAGACACTACAAGTATTACTGACCATACTAAATTAGTAATAGTAATACTTCATATGATATTTCTTAGTATGATGAATCCAAAGCTGGCTCAGTACAATACTCACACGAGTAAAGTCCAAATTTAGGTGTAAATTCCTTTAGGAAGATGTTGTAGTTGCTGATGAATATAAAGTGACATCCTTTATGCCAGTTATATTATTGTCTAGCAGCTAAAAGAGCGCATACTATCCCTATAACTGATTAAAGATGTCTGTAGAACTTTTTATTAAGCAGCCAACATATTTCTTTGTTCTACTGCTATATTTACTAGCTTTTTAGGAGTGTCAGAATTCAAAAGTTTTTGATAGCCTTTGCTAGTAAAAATTGATTGATGAGATGATCTTAAATCATTAAGTTCAATTAGAACCGATCCCATTAATCTAATGATTGAGTCTTCGTTTGGAAAGACTCCAATTACTTTTGAACGGCGCTTCAACTCTTTGTTAATACGCTCAAGATGATTTGAAGTCCTGAAATAAAGACGAAGTCGCTTAGGCAAAGTCATTACTGTCATGGCACTTTCAAAGCCTTCATCAAGACACTTCATTGATGCTTCAGCTATATCTTGGTAATCAGTGATTATTTCATCGCGCTTACGACGGGCATCTTCGATTGTCTCACAGTTGAACATTTGATTTAACTCTGAACGTAAACCGGCCTGATATTTTTTAGGAGCTTGTTCAGAAATATTTTTAGCAAAGTGAAACTGACACCTTTGCCATGGCGAATCAGGAAAGACTTTATTTAATGCTTGCTTTAAGCCCTCATGAGCATCTGATGTAATCATCAATACATCTTTCAATCCTCTATCTTTAAGGCTCTGCAGGAAAGCTTTCCAGGTTTCAAATGATTCACATTTATAAACACCGAAACCTATTATTTCACGTAGCCCAGTACTATTAGTGCCATAAGCAACCATAAATGCTTTAGAAATAACTCTATGATTTTCCCTGGCTTTGAAATATGTTGCATCAACAGTAAGGAATGGATAGCTATCATCAAGTTTGCGATTACGAAATTCATCAACCGCTCTATCGAGTTCCTTGCAAGCTTCTGAAACAGTAGATTTTGAGTATGATGTACCGCAAAGTGTTTCAATTACATTTGATACTTTTCTTGTTGATACACCTTCAACAACCATTTCAGCCATGCAAGCGATTAGCGCAGCTTCGCTTCGGGAATAATTATCAAAAATCAGCGTAGAGAATGGTTCACCATCTCTATGCTTTGGAACAGATAAAGTGATTGTGCCTATGCGAGTACTTAATTGACGCTCACGGAAACCGTTTCGGCTTCCTTCGCGAGCCTCAGTTCTTTCATAGGGTTCAGCCTTTAGCTGGGCGGTTGATTCAGCCTTTAAGATAGAATTAAGACTATTTTGAAGCAAAGATTTAAATGCTTCATCCCGATCTGCTGAAAGTAATTGTAGGATTTCTTCTTGATTTAATGTAATATTGAGTTGAGCCATTTGTGTGAGCCTCCTTAGTATTATGTTTTGTAGCAATTACATTATACCTAAAGGCAGAGCACATGGCTCTTTTTAGTTGATTTTCAATTTTACACCATTATAAGGGCTTAACCGAATTATATTATGCAAGGGGAACAAATAATTAATTAGGAGGATAATTATTATGACTAGTAATAATCAGCAAACAAGCAACAATAAATTTAGACCACACTTAATGAAACAAGAATTATTAAAGGATTTGAGGAAAAAAAATTTAATTGGGTCCGACCATAAAGGTGAACGACCTTTTTGGGGGCCAATTAAGATAGGTGATTATAACTATTTTGTTCCATCAACATCTGGTGTAGAAAAAGTTAAATACGGTGAAGAAAAAGCAAGATGGAAAATTGAAGAGGACAAAATTGTATTCAAGGATTTAAACGAATCTGATGGCTATTTAACAATCCGAAGTAAGGATCTAGATAATAATGCTACTAATCCTGATGAAATAGTTCTCATTTTGGATTTCAACAATATGGTTTGCGTGCCAGACAAAATGTTTGTTAAAACATATTTCAGTTACGATGAACAAAAAAGGCACTACGAAGACCAAACAACATATTGTTTAAATAGTCTGACCCAAGAGGATTTTGAAGTAGTACTCGAAAAAAATACTAATTCTCAAAAACGACTAATAGAATTAAGAGATGGTTTTGTACAAGTAAATAAAGGCAAGAAAAATATTAATGACGCAGAAACCGCATACTCCCAGTACATAGTTAATGAATATAGAATAGAAAGAGCGAAACATCAAAAAGAATTTATTATAGACAATAAAGAATGGCAAGAAGTAGTGAGAGAAAAAGTTAAGAATATGCGCACGAAAAATATTGGAAAGTATACGAATATTGAGATAGAAAGCAAAAAATTTTTAAATTCAAAAAAAATTTCTGCCGATATTAACAAAAAAAGTAGCAGCTTAAAACAACCGTATAATAAAGAAAACAATTTTTTTTCAGTTTTATCAAAGATTTATGAGGGAAATAATACATTGGGCGGTCCGATGTGTAATCAGGATAATAATGTATACCCAAAAATATCATTCCATCAGGGGTGAAGCGGAGTGTTGTGAGAGATGTTTCCAATTTTAAATACTCTACAAAACAACATCAATAATTTTGTCTAAAACCCACAAAATCAAACCGTAGCCATTGACGTAAGTATAGGGCTGCGGTTATTATTTATTTAGGCTGGAAACGTTCCCAGAAACGTTTCCAAAAAGGTTTTGGAAGGAAAATGACATGACAATTAAAGATATCGCACGCCTTGCAGGGGTTAGTGTCAGTACGGTTTCTAGGGTATTGAACAACCACCCTGATGTTAGCGAGACTGCCAAAGAAAAAGTTATGGCAGTAGTGGCAGAGCATAATTACATCCCAAATACTAGTGCTAGGGAATTGGGTAAATCAACCTCGGACAACATAGGTGTTGTGGTGCGTGGTATGTCCAATCCTTTCTACACCAATATTCTTACGGTTATCGGTGATAGGATTGAAAAGGCAGGTTATACGATGGTCTTGCAGCAGATTGGTTCCTCTGACGACGAGATTATGGCGGCAGCTTTGATGGAGCGAGAGAAAAGGTTGCTAGGACTGATTTTCCTGGGCGGGAAGCTTGACTACACGAAGAAGCAGCTTTCAAGCATTAACGTTCCTTTTGTTTGCTGCACATTCTGGAATCAGTATGGCACCCTTAATAAGAATTCCTATTCAAGCGTCAGTATCGACGACAATCAGGCAGCCTATAAGGCGGTGGAGCATCTGTACAATCAGGGACACAAGAAAATTGCGGTCCTTCTATCGGGGCCAGATGATGGCTCGGTCAGCCAAGTGAGATTCGCAGGATACACCAGAGCTCTTAATGATTTTGGCTTGGGGCTAGACAAGAATCTGATTATTTCAGTAAACAGCTTTGGGATTAAGGATGCCTACGATGGTGTTAAGAAGTGGCTTAAAAAGGACAGAGATTTTACCGCGATATTTGCTATCTCAGATAACATGGCTATGGGAGCCATGAAGGCTCTTAGGGAAGCAGGCAAATCAATCCCTAAGGATGTGGCACTTATAGCAATCGATGGAATTGAGGCGTCGGAATACATGAATCCGGTTCTATCTACCTTGTGTCAGCCTATGGATGAGCTGGGAAGCGAGGCGGTAAAGCTGGTGGTGGACATAATCGAGGGAAGGGATGAGCACAAGCATGTGATTCTTCCAACCACCCTTAGAAAGGGTGAAACCCTCAAATAAATCACAACTTTCTGCTGGCAGGAATACGGATTGCCTGAAGAAAGTCACAGGCATTAGTGGGAGGTTTTTTCAGGATTTTACATGGGGCTATCTCATGTTTTATCAAAGTAAGTTTTTAAGGGCTTACTCAATAACTATTTATTTCAAAAAAAAGGAGAGTGTAAAGATGAAGATTAAGAATGTATTGGCTCTAGGGTTAGTTGCGACGATGGCTGTTGCTGCATTTGTAGGATGCGGTGACAAAGGCAAGGATTCCGCAGGTGCGGATGGCAAAGGAAAGGTATATTACCTTAACTTCAAGCCAGAGGCTGATGAAGCTTGGCAAGAGATTGCAAAGCAGTACACTGATGAGACAGGCGTAGAGGTTTCAGTTATCACAGCTGCTTCTGGTAAATACGAAGAGACTTTGGCATCAGAGATTACAAAGGATGAAGCGCCTACATTGTTCCAGGTTAACGGTCCTGTTGGTCTTGCTAACTGGAAGGATTATTGCTACGACTTGAAGGATTCATCTCTTTACAAAGAGTTAACAAGTGATTCGTTTGCATTATACGATGACGATGCAGTTGCAGGTATCGCATATGTAATCGAGTCTTATGGAATTATCGTAAATACGGAATTATTAGATAAGGCTGGATACAAGCTTGAAGATATCGCTAGCTTTGACGATTTAAAGAAGGTTGCCGAGGATATTACAGCTCGCAAGGATGAGCTTGGCTTCGCTGCTTTCACATCAGCTGGTATGGATGGTTCTTCTGACTGGAGATTCAAGACACACCTTGCAAACCTTCCTATCTACTTCGAATATCAGGACAAGAAAATAGATTCAACAGATGCTATCGAAGGTAAGTATCTTGATAACTATAAGAACATTTGGGATCTCTACATCAACAACGCTACTTGCAAACCAGCAGATCTAGCTGGCAAGACAGGTGATGATGCTGAAAACGAATTCGCATCTGGAGAGGCAGTGTTCTACCAGAATGGTTCATGGGAATACAAGAATCTTACTGACAAGGGCATGAAGGATGATCAGCTTGCAATGATTCCAATATATATTGGTGCTGGTGATGAGGCTAATCAGGGACTTTGCACAGGTACAGAGAATTATTGGTGCGTAAATGCAGAGGCATCAGAGGAAGATATTCAGGCTACTATCGATTTCCTTACATGGATGGTTACATCAGATGCAGGTACAAAGATGCTTGCTGACAACATCGGTGTAATTCCTTTCAAGAAGGCAGCAGACACAACAAACCTCTTTGTTCTTAACGATAGAAAGTACACAGAAGATGGTAAGACACCAGTGTCATGGAACTTTACTACAATGCCATCTGAAGAGTGGAAGAACGGCGTAGGTTCTGCACTTACAGCTTATGCCGCAGGCACAGGTAAATGGGACGATGTAGTTAAGGCATTCGTAGATGGATGGGCTTCAGAGTACAAAGCTGCAAACAACTAGTTAGATATAGGCTTAGTCAATAAGTTTATCAAAATTTTCTTTCCAGGAGGGCGAGGCCTAACGCCCTCCATTTTTAAACTAGAGGGATTGTGAAAATTTGGCATTAGCAGGAGAGCAATCTAGGAAGGATTTATTTATGGAAAAAGCTATACGAAGATATTGGCCGATTTTTGTGCTGCCAACACTTGCAGCATTTTGCATTGGATTTATTTATCCATTCGTTCAAGGTTTATACTTATCATTTTGCAAATTTACAACTATCAAAAAAGCTACATTTAACGGAATAGATAATTACGCGTACGCAATTCAGGATTCGGGCTTTTGGCATTCGTTCTGGTTCACTGCGCTTTTTACTGTAGTATCTACAGTGCTAATAAATGTTATTGCATTTGCCATTGCCCTAACACTTACAAGCAAGATAAAGGGTTCAAATGTTTTTAGAACGGTATTTTTCATGCCAAACCTTATTGGCGGTATTGTCCTAGGATACATTTGGCAGATACTATTAAATTGCGCTTTATCACTTTTACAAAAGCCGCTACTTGCGCTGAATGCAACCTACGGTTTCATCGGTCTTATTATACTGATGTGCTGGCAGCAAATCGGTTATATGATGATAATTTATATTGCTGGATTGCAGTCTATTCCAGATGACTACATTGAGGCTGCAAAAATTGATGGTGCTACAAACAGACAGGTTCTTTTTAGAATCAAAATACCAAATGTAATGCCATCTATCACAATATGTACTTTCCTTACAATCACAAACGGATTCAAGTTGTTTGATCAGAACCTTGCTTTGACAGGTGGCGAACCAGCACATGCATCAGAGATGCTTGCGCTAGATATCTATAACACCTTCTACAGCCGTACAGGTCCTCAGTGGAAGGGCTACGGTCAAGCCAAGGCGGTGATTTTCTGTATTATGGTTATCATTATCTCCATGATTCAGCTGAAATTTACTAAATCAAGGGAGGTGCAGCAGTAATGAAAACAAGAGAAAATATAGCACGAAAAATCGTTTTTGTTATACTTTGCATCTTGGCGATAGCGTGGATTTATCCTGTGTTTATGATTCTTATCAACTCTCTAAAAGGAGAGACATTCATTAGCACATCCTCAGTATTTCAGTTGCCAAACGCCAAGAGCTTTACAGGACTTAACAACTATACAAACGCCCTTAGTTCCAAGGGATTTGCGGCAGCATTTGGTTATAGCCTGATTATTACTCTAACATCAGATGTACTTATTTTGGTCGGCACTTCCATGTGCGCTTGGTACATAACGAGAGTGAATAACTTCTTGTCAAAGCTATGCTACGCCCTGTTTGTATTTTCGATGGTAGTTCCATTCCAGATGCTTATGTTTACCCTTTCGTCTACTGCCGACAGGCTGGATTTGGACACTCCGTTTAACATTTGCATCATCTACTTGGGATTTGGTGCCGGGCTAGCGGTATTTATGTTTACGGGTTTTATGAAATCAATTCCACTTGAGATAGAGGAAGCGGCAATGATTGATGGATGTAATCCAATCCAGACATTCTTCCAGATTGTGCTTCCTATTTTAAAGCCAACACTTATTTCAGTTGCAATTCTAGAGACGATGTGGCTGTGGAACGATTATCTGTTGCCTTACTTAGTTCTTGATAGAAAGAAGTACATGACAATACCTATTCTTATTCAGTACTTTAGAGGAAGCTACGGTCACGTTGAGATGGGACCGATGATGGCTTGTATCATGATGACGGTACTTCCAATCATAATCATGTACATCTGCCTGCAGAAATACATCATAAAAGGTGTTATTGCAGGAGCTGTAAAGGGGTAGGAGAAAAACAATGAAAAGAAGTAGTGGAATTTTATTGCCTATATCTTCGTTGCCATCACCTTATGGAATCGGAACCTTTGGAAAAGCGGCGTATAAGTTTGCGGATTTTTTGAAGGCAGCAGGTCAGAAATACTGGCAGATGCTACCTTTGGGGCAGACTAGTTATGGAGACAGTCCATATCAGTGCTTTTCAACTTTTGCAGGCAATCCTTACTACATCGATTTGGAAATGCTCATCAAGGATGGATTGCTCACCAAAAAAGAGGTGGAATCAGAAAGCTGGGGAACCAATCCTAGATATGTTGATTACGGCCAGATTTATACTAGCAGATTCAAGATTTTGGAGAAGGCAAAGGAGAGAGGCTACAAGGATTCTCTCGGGGAGATTTCTCACTTTAAAAAGAAAAATCCATGGGTGGAAAACTATGGATTGTTTATGGCTATTAAAAAGCACTTTGGACAGCTGAGCTGGCAGGAATGGCCGGAGGATGATATTCGTCTTCACAAATCCGCGGCAGTCGAAAAGTACAAGAAAGAACTAAAGGACGATATAGAGTTCTATATCTTTGTCCAATATCTGTTTTTCAAGCAGTGGAATGCCCTCAAGAGGTATATCAATGATTTGGGGATAGAAATCATAGGAGACTTGCCTATTTATGTGGCGCTTGATTCCTGTGATGTATGGGCAGAACCAGAATTTTTCAGCTTGGATGACGAAAACTATCCAGTGGAGGTGTCTGGCGTGCCACCAGATTATTTCAGCAAAACGGGGCAGCTTTGGGGCAATCCATGCTATGACTGGAAGGCTCTCAAGAAGGATGGCTATCGTTGGTGGATTAGGAGAATTGAGGGGGCCACAAAGCTCTACGATGTTCTTAGAATCGACCACTTTAGGGGCTTTGACGAATACTGGGCGGTGCCTTATGGCCAAAAGACAGCCAAGAAGGGCAAATGGAAGAAGGGGCCTGGAATGGATTTGGTAGGACTTCTTTCCAAGACATTCCCTAAGACTCAGTTTATTGCAGAGGATTTGGGAGAGCCATCACCTACCGTTGTAAAACTTCTTCAGGACAGTGGATGGCCTGGCATGAAGGTGCTAGAGTTTGCCTTTGATTCGGGCGAGGCCAACAACTATCAGCCTCATACCTACGACAAAAACTGCGTTTGCTACACTGGCACCCACGACAATGCCACAATTATGGAGTGGTACGAGGAAGCGGATAAAAAGGACAAGGATTATGCCAGCAAGTATCTCGGAATCTCCAAGGGCGATGAGTTTAACTGGGGCATGATTCGCGGCGGAATGTGCTCGGTTGCAGATTTGTTCGTAGCTCAGATGCAGGACTACCTAGGCCTTGGCAAGTACAACAGAATCAACGTCCCTGGGACAGACAGTGGTAACTGGCAGTGGAGACTTTTGGCCAAGGAACTTAAGCCAGACCTAGCCAAAAAAATCATAGAAATGACTATAATGTATGAACGAACCAAGAAACCCGTCACAAAGTCCAAAAAGAAGCGCAAATAGACTGATACTATTCACAGACGCGATTGTCCGGCCCGCC
>JAEEGJ010011386.1_pt1 | contig 22606 bp, 22 predicted proteins | sample 8958761 | NCBI WGS metagenome assembly JAEEGJ01 (sample SAMN16246546, study PRJNA631951) | gut metagenome | biome: gut microbiome; feature: rumen; material: RS-attached | host: Bos | place: Iran: Karaj | collected 2018-10 | reverse complement strand
TACGGTTGATGAATTGTCAATTATCCATTGTCAATTGTCAATTTGAGATTTATCAGGTGGTTATTGCAGCGGGGTCCCACCTCTTCCCATTCCGAACAGAGAAGTTAAGCCCGCCTGCGCCGATGGTACTGCAATGCAATGCGGGAGAGTAGGAGGCCGCCATCTTTATAAGAAGTGAAGCCCTGAGTCAGAAATGATTCAGGGCTTCTTCGTTTATACCTTTGTTTAAAATATGTTTTTAACGGGTGATTAGCTTTTTTCTGCTTTTTTATTGTTGATACTGCTGTTGTATTCGAAATAAATACGTACCTTTGCGCTCTGTAAACAATTAAATTCAAGATAACATGAAAAAAGTATTGATTATAGTTAGTATGTTGATGTTCATGGGGGAGACTTATGCGCAGCAGCAGGTGTCAGATACATTGAAGTTTATGACTGACTATCGGAAGTTTGTTTCTTTCGTGGTCTCTCAGCCATCGCTGACAAAGCCTTTAGCCGATTCGCTAATTGCTCGTCAAGATACACTTATGCATCGGTATCGCACATTGAAACCTAAACTTAATGATAATCAGGTTGAAGAATACAATCGTTTGAAAGGGCGTTATACAAATAAGATGCTTGAGTATCGTGGTGATCGTTTTTCTGATAGTCTTGAAGCAACAGGTGATAGTATTTCCAAAGCGGCTGGCCGTGCAGGTAAAGCTATAGGAGGCTTTTTCAAAGGACTATTTGAACAATAATGGAAAGAAGTCGGGAAATATATAAGGTAACTTTTGTTGGCGGCGTCGTAAACGTAGTACTTTTGCTCTTCAAATTCTTAGCAGGAATTCTGGGGCATAGTGCTGCGATGGTCGCTGATGCTGTTCACTCGTTATCGGACTTTGTGACCGATATAGTTGTGTTAGTGTTCGTTCGTATCAGTGGAAAGCCCAAAGATAAATCTCACGACTATGGGCATGGTAAGTACGAGACACTTGCAATGACCTTGATTGGAATGGCATTATTAGCCGTTTCGATAGGTATCTTATATAGTGGTGTGACGAAAATCATCTCTTGGGCTAATGGTGAAGAATTAGAGGCACCAGGCTTGTTAGCCTTATGGGCAGCCTTATTGTCCATTGTATTAAAAGAGGGCGTCTACCGCTATTCAATGGTAAAAGCCCGCGAGTTGAATTCTCAAGCAGTAGAGGCAAATGCGTGGCATCATCGCAGCGATGCTTTGTCGTCCATAGGGACTGCTGTTGGCATTGGCGGTGCAATTTTCCTTGGTCAACGTTGGACTGTGCTTGATCCTGTCGCATCTGTCATCGTGGGATTATTTATTGTAAAGGTATCAGTAGATTTGTTACGCAACGGTATTGGCGATTTGATGGAACAATCGTTACCTGATGTGGTGGAAGAAGAAATACTCCATTTGGTAGCTTCATTGCCAGGAGATATAAAACCTCATGATCTGCGTACGAGACGGTTGGGAAACCATTATGCGATAGAGTTGCATATCCTCATGGATGGAGATATCTCTCTGCGTGAAGCGCATGATAAGGCATCAGAGGTGGAGAATCTGCTTCGTGATCATTATGGGGAAGAGACACATGTGGCAGTACATGTCGAACCCAAATAAAAAAGGATTGGCGAAACCAATCCTTAAGGAGAGCCTCTTGTCGGATTCGAACCAACGACCCCGAGATTACAAATCACGTGCTCTGGCCAACTGAGCTAAAGAGGCGGGTGGACAAGCGATCTGCATCGCGCCGCTACAACCTAATACCCTTGCTATGTTCCCATCCTGGGGGATTCAAAGGGAGCTGGCCGTACAGGACTTGCCCGTTTTGCGGGTGCAAAGGTACAACAAAAAAGTGAATACTGGATAGTGAAAAGAGAAAAAAATGCTGCCGCACGACATTTTTAACTATTTTTTGAGTCAAAGCACTCGATATCTGCGGAAAAATGCGTAATTTTGCACCCGATGACTCCAATAGAATATGTACAATTGAAAGCATTTGCCCGTCAGGATGGAGCTCTGCTGGCCTTGCTATGGGTTGCGACATTCCTTTTATATATCATAGGCGTGTCGAATCAGTTGCTTGGCCTTGCTGCTTTTTTCCTGATGTGCTATACGCCGTTCTTCGTCGGAGAACGTCTGGGTAAATTTCGTGATTATGGTCGAGAGGGAGTGATCTCGTTCCGTCGCGGCTATGCCTATACCGTTTTTGTGTTTTTCTATGGCGGCGTGCTCTTCGCCATCGCCCAGTATCTCTATTTCGCTTATGTGGATCATGGCTTTCTGTTGAGTCAGTTCTCAAAGATGGTGACCTCTTCTGAAATGCAGCAGGTGCTGAAACAATACGGCATGACGCAGATGATGGATGAGAGTCTGCAGGAGATGGCGAATACCCGTCCAATAGACTTTGCGTTGAACATGTTGACAATCAATATCTCGCTAGGCTTCGTCATGGGTTTGCCCTTAGGCTTGATTATGCAACGGAGCGTCAAAGTTAATAGTGAAAAGTAAATCGTAACAATGGATATATCAGTAATAGTTCCTCTTTACAACGAGGATGAATCAATCCCTGAACTTTACGCTTGGATAGAGCGGGTGATGAAGGAGAAAGGCTTCAGTTACGAAGTGATTTTCATCAATGACGGTTCTACAGACCGTTCATGGGAGATTATCTCAGATCTGCATAGTAAGCACCCTGATCAGGTAAAGGGTATCAAGTTCCGTCGTAACTATGGTAAGAGTCCTGCACTTTATTGTGGCTTCGAGCAAGCCCAGGGCGATGTGGTCATCACGATGGATGCCGACTTGCAGGATTCTCCTGACGAGATACCGGAGCTTTATCGTATGATTAAGGAAGACGGTTACGATCTTGTGAGCGGTTACAAGAAGAAGCGTTACGATCCAATTTCGAAGACCCTCCCCACGAAACTCTTCAATGCTACAGCCCGCAAGGTCAGCGGCATCAAGAATCTGCATGATTTCAACTGTGGCTTGAAGGCCTATCGCAAGGATGTTGTAAAGAATATTGAGGTCTATGGCGAGATGCATCGTTATATTCCCTATCTGGCCAAGAATGCTGGTTTCAACAAGATCGGCGAGAAGGTCGTTCAGCATCAGGCCCGCAAATATGGCTCTTCGAAGTTCATGGGGCTGAACCGTTTCGTTAATGGCTATCTTGACCTGTTGACCCTTTGGTTCTTGAGCACTTTCGGTAAGAAACCCATGCATGTGTTCGGCTTCTTGGGCACCTTGATGTTCTTCATCGGTTTTGTGGCAGCATTCTATATCGGAGCCGATAAACTATGGTGTCTGGCCAATCATATCCCACAGCGTTTGGTGACCGATTCTCCGTTTTTCTATATCGCTCTGACGATGATGATCATAGGTACCCAGTTGTTCTTGACAGGATTTGTAGCTGATTTGGTGAGCCGTTCGTCACAGGGACGTAATGACTATCAGATAGAAGAAATATTAAGTGACAAGTGATGAGTGATAAGATAAAATTGAAGGGACTGTTGTATGTGATGGTGATACTATTCACTATTCACTGTTCACTGTTCATTACATCTTGCTCGAGCATCGACTGCCCTGTTAGCAACACCGTCTCTGTGCAATATGAGATTCGCGACAAAGCAGGGAAGGCATTGGCTATTACTGATTCCTTATCAGTGATTACCACCCGTGTCAACGGAGAAAACTTCGAACTTGATATCACAACGCGTGAGAACAATCAAGCCACGGTTCTCAACAAATTGATAGGAAAATCGGCCTTCAGTCTTCCCATCAGCTATTCTCATCCCGAAGACATCCTCTATTTCTGTTTTAAGAATAGTGAGAAGACCGTGATTGATACGGTCTGTATCAAGAAGGATGATATTCCCCATTTCGAATCCGTTGACTGTGCTGCCGCTTTCTTTCATGAACTGACAGATGTGAAACTGACTCACCATGCCATTGACTCTCTTGTACTTATCAATACATCAGTAACTTATGATACCAAGACCATTCATTTCTATCTCTATCCGAAAATTGGCAATTAGTCTGTTGCTTCTGGTCTCGGCATCGGCATCGGCACAGTTCAAGTTCTTCTCGATTCAGAAGGACTCTATACCGTTTTTCCGTGGATTTGCCGTTTCCTTCGACCTGGTAGGTGTAGCGATGATGGAATTGTCTGACTATGGTCAGTACGAGGGTGCCCTGCGTATCAATCTTCATGATGAGTGGTTCCCGATTGTTGAATTAGGTTATGGCAAGGCCAAACATGCGGACGACCCCGTCACGCACCTTCGCTACGAGACCGCAGCCCCCTATTTCCGTGTGGGTATCGATAAGAATCTTCTTAAACAGAAACATGGTCCGTACCGCTTCTATGCAGGTCTGCGCTATGCCTATACCTCCTATAAAGTCGATCTCGCTCGTGACGACTTCCCTGATCCTTACTGGAAGTGGAATACTGGCTTTGGTGTCAAGGATGAGCAGTGCAATTACCATTGGTTGGAAGTAGCCCTTGGAGCTGATGCAACCATCTGGGGACCATTGCATTTAGGATGGAGCGTGCGATATAAACGGCGCATTGCGCATAACGATGGAGCTCTTGGACGTACGTGGTACGTGCCGGGATTTGGCGTCGATAATGATTCGCGTCTGGGCGGAACATTCAATGTGATTATTGATATATGAACAAGAAGAAATGGATCTGGCAGTTGCCTTTCCTTCTTCTGTTGATTGTGGGAACGGTGCTGATTATCCGCCAACAGCGGGCGATGCCTTATCAGATGAATTCTGGTATGGTCTTTGGTACTGTTTACAATATCACATACGAGTGTGACTCCGATCTTCATCAGGCTATCAAGGCAGAATTACAGAAAGTTGACAATTCCCTTTCTCCTTTCAATGAACACAGTGTGATTACGGCCATCAACCAGAATCAGGATGTCGAGCCCGACGAGATGTTCCTGACCGTCTTCAACAAAGCTATGGAGATTTCCCGTGAGACGGGAGGGGCGTTCGATATCACGGTGGCTCCGTTAGTCAATGCTTGGGGATTCGGCTTTAAGAATGGCAGCCAGCCCAATCGTCAGCAGGTAGACAGCCTTCGTAGGTTGATAGGCTATGAAAAAGTGACATTGAAGGACGACCGTATTGTGAAACAATCGCCTGATATCATGCTCGACTGTTCCGCCATTGCCAAAGGCTACGGATCTGATGTGGTGGCGCGTTTCCTGCAACATCAGGGCGTGAAGAATTTCATGGTGGAGATTGGCGGTGAGGTTGTCACCAGCGGCGTCAATCCCCAGCGTCTGCCTTGGAGGATCGGCGTAACGAAACCTACCGACGACTCCTTGTCCATCAAGGGCGAGATACAGAGTGTGTTGAATGTCACTGACCTGGCGATGGCCACGAGCGGCAACTATCGCAACTTCTATTACAAAGGCGGCAAGAAATATGCGCATACCATCGATCCCAAAACGGGCTATCCCGTCCAGCATTCCTTGTTGTCGGCTACCGTTTTAGCAAAGGATTGTGCGACGGCCGATGCCTATGCCACCTCGTTTATGGTCTTAGGCATCGATGGTGCCAAGAAGGTTCTGGAACGTCATCCGGAACTGATGGCCTATTTTATCTATGCCGACGACAAAGGGCAGAACGCCGTTTGGTGCTCTCCCTCATTAAAGGATAAAATTGTAGAGTAAAAAAGCCTATGGCCACCTTGCAGATCTATGAGAAACTTCTCCTGTTTCCCTTGTTTCAGGGCATGAGCCGTGATGATCTGGAACAGGTGGCTGGTCATACGCGCTTTGGATTCTCTAAATTCAATGCCGGTTCTACGGTTGTTGCCGAAGGTGACGACTGTCGGCAGATGTATTTCCTCATCAACGGAAGTTTGCGCGTGGAGACGATGGCAGATGATCGCGGCTATATGGTTGTTGAACAGATGGAAGCTCCCATCATCCTGCAGCCAGAGGTGGTATTCGGTTATACGCAGCGCTATACCCATACCTATATCGCCGAGACGGATGCCAATTTCATCATTGTCGGCAAGGACGAGATACTGCGTTTGTCAGAGGATTTTCTTGTGTTCCGTCTGAACCTGCTGAATATATTTGCTACACAGACGCAGAAAACATCTCGTCTGCTTTGGCAGCATGTCCCCGACTCGTTAGGAAACCGTATTGTCCGCTTTTTTGCTCAGCATTGCATCTATCCTGCTGGACCCAAAGCATTCCATATCCTGATGAACCGTCTGGCCGATGAACTCAACGACAGTCGGCTGGATGTCAGTCGTGCTCTCAATGCCCTGCAACGTGAGGGAAAGATCGTTTTACATCGTGGAAGAGTGGAAATTCCGCAGATGGAACGGCTGCTGATGTGAAATAACCTAAAATTATCGACTGCAATTTGCGATGTTTTCGCTTTTTTTGTACCTTTGCAGATTGTAAACGTTAGTATAGAATGATGAGTGAACAGAAAGAGAGAAAGAATCCGTTTTTCTTTCCTTACAATACTCCGCATGATGTGGCGCCGTTCGACCGTATCAGGCTCGAGGATTACGAGGAGGCCTTCCTGGAAGGAATTCGTCGTGAGGATGAGCAGATAGACAAGATCATCAACGACCCGCGCAAACCGACTTTCGACAATACCATCATCAGTATCGATGATGAGAAGGACGGCGAGGGCTATTACGACCTCCTGGACCGTGTGTCGTCGGTGTTCTTCAACCTGCTTTCTGCCGAGACCAACGATGAGATGGATGCCCTGGCTCAGAAACTGAGTCCTGTGCTGACTAAGCACGCCAACGATATCCGCTTGAACGAAAAACTCTTCGAGCGTATCAAATACGTTCACCAGCATCACCGCAAGTTGACGCCGGAGGAGAAGATGCTGCTCGACAAATGTTACGACGGCTTTGTGCGCAGTGGTGCTCTTTTGGACGCAGCCGGCAAGGAACGTCTTCGCCAACTGACGGAAGAAGCTTCGATGCTGGGTCTGCAGTTCTCACAGAATCTCTTGAAGGAGAACAAAGCCTTCACGCTTCATATCACCGATGAGTCGCAACTCGACGGTCTGCCTGCGACAGCCCGTGAGGCAGCAGCCCTGGCGGCCAAGGAGATGGACAAGGAGGGTTGGGTGTTCACCCTCGACTTCCCCTCTTACTCTCCCTTCATGACCTATTCCACGCAGCGCGACCTGCGCCGTCAGATGTATATGGCCAAGAACACGGAGTGTATCCACGATAATAGCGAGAACAACCTCGACATTTGTAAGCGCCTGATCAACCTCCGTCGCGAACTGGCACAGCTGCTGGGTCACAAGACCTATGCCGACTACGTGCTGAAACATCGCATGGCAGGCAATGTGCGCAATGTCTATAAATTGCTCAACGACCTGATCGTCGCTTACAAGCCGACGGCCGTGAAAGAGGTGGCTGCCATTGAGCAGATGGCAAAGAAGACGGAAGGCAAGGACTTCAAACTCGAGCCTTGGGACTTCGGCTTCTATTCCCACAAGCTCCAGCTGCAGAAATATAATATCGATGCCGAGATGCTGCGACCCTATTTCGAACTGTCGAAGGTCATCGATGGCGTCTTCGGACTGGCAAATCGCCTGTACGGCATTACCTTCAAGCAAAACGATGACATCCCCGTCTATCATCCTGACGTGAAGGCCTACGAGGTGTTCGATAAGGACGGCTCTTTCCTGGCAGTCTTCTATGCCGACTTCCATCCCCGCAAAGGCAAGCAGGGTGGGGCATGGATGACGGAATACCAGGGCCAGTGGATCGACCGCAAGGGCGAGAATATCCGTCCGCATGTCAGTGTGGTAATGAATTTTACCAAGCCGACGGAAGAGAAACCTGCCCTCTTGACGCTGGGCGAAGTAGAGACCTTCCTCCACGAGTTCGGTCACTCGTTGCACGGCATGTTTGCCAACACCCGTTTCGAGAGCCTGAGCGGCACGAATGTGTGGTGGGACTTTGTCGAACTGCCCTCGCAGTTCATGGAGAACTTCGCCATCGAAAAGGAGTTCCTGCGCACCTTCGCCTTCCATTACCAGACGGGAGAACCTCTCCCCGATGAACTGATCAGCCGCATCGTCAAGAGCCGCAACTACAATGTGGCATACGCTTGTCTGCGTCAGGTGTCGTTTGGTCTGCTCGATATGGCTTATTACACCAAGAAAGATGAATTTACCGACGATATCATCCCGTTTGAGAAGAAAGCCTGGGCAAAGGCGATGGTGACGGAGCAGTTGCCTGACACCTGTATGACCGTTCAGTTCTCGCATATCATGGCTGGCGGTTATGCGGCCGGCTATTACAGCTATAAATGGGCGGAGGTGCTCGACGCCGATGCCTTTGCCGTGTTCAAGAAAGAGGGCATCTTCAATCCGGCTACCGCCCAGCGGTTCCGCGATTGCATTCTCTCAAAGGGTGGAACGGAGAATCCTATGGTACTCTATAAACGTTTCAAGGGCAGCGAACCAACTATCGATGCTTTGCTGAAACGGAATTGGATCAGAAGATGTAAGAAGTAAGATGTTAGATGTAAGAAGTGATGACAGAGAAACAACGAAAATTGGATGAGCGCTATCTGCGCATGGCACGTATCTGGGCAGAGAACTCCTACTGCGAGCGTCGTCAGGTCGGCGCGTTGGTGGTCAAGGACAAGATGATTATCAGCGATGGCTATAACGGCACGCCCAGCGGTTTCGAGAACGTGTGTGAGGACGACAATAATGTCACCAAACCCTACGTGCTTCATGCTGAGGCCAATGCTATTACCAAACTGGCCCGTAGTAATAACAACAGCGACGGTGCCACAATCTACATTACCGCCTCGCCCTGTATCGAATGTGCGAAACTGATCATCCAGTCGGGCATCAAGCGCGTTGTCTATGGTGAGAAATACCGTCTGACCGATGGCATCGACCTGCTGAAACGCGCTGGCATCGAAGTGATATATATGGAAGTGAATAGTGAATAGTGCAAACTGAATAGTTGAGATGAGCAATAAGTCAAATCGTTTTACACCTATATGGATGGCCCTGAGTGTCGTCCTTGGTATATTGGTCGGCACCTTCTATGCCAACCATTTCTCCGGCAATCGGCTGAGTATCATCAATTCGAGCGGTAATAAACTCAACAATCTGTTGCATATTGTCGATGACCAGTATGTGGATACCATCAACGTCAACGACCTGGTCGAGAAGGCCATGCCGCAGATCCTGTCTGAGCTCGATCCTCACTCCGTCTATATCGGCGCCAAGGATGTTCAGATTGCCAACGACGATCTGAAAGGTTCCTTCTCGGGCGTGGGCATCGAGTTTACCATCCGTTATGATACGGTCCGTGTGCAGAACGTGATTGGCAATGGCCCTGCCGAGCGTGCGGGCCTGATAGCCGGCGACAAGATTGTCGAGGTCGACGATTCACCCTTTGTTGGCAAGATCGTCACGAACGAGGAGGCTATGCATCGCCTGAAAGGCCCCAAGGATACGAAGGTCAAGCTGGGCATCATGCGTTATGGCGAGAAGACGATGCGTCACATCACTGTCACCCGTGGCGAGATTCCCACGAAGAGCGTGACGGCCAGTTATATGCTCGACGACGAGACGGGCTATATCAAGATCAAGAACTTTGGCGAGAATACCTATCCAGAGCTGCTCATCGCTCTGGCCAAACTCTCGCAGGACGGTTTTTCTAATCTGGTCATCGACCTGCGCAACAACACGGGCGGCTATTTGGCATCGGCCGTGCAGATTGCCAACGAGTTCCTCTCCAAGGGTCAGCTCATCGTGTATACCGAGGGTCGCAAGTCGCCGCGTCAGGATTACCGTTGCGACGGACGAGGCTCTTATCAGCAACTGCCGTTAGTGGTTCTCATCGACGAGGCTTCTGCCTCTGCTTCTGAGATCCTCGCAGGTTCCATTCAGGACAACGACCGTGGTACCATCATCGGCCGTCGTTCGTTTGGTAAGGGTTTGGTACAGCAGCCCATCGAGTTCAGCGACCACTCCATGATCCGACTCACCATTGCCCGTTATTACACGCCGTCGGGTCGCTGCATCCAGAAACCTTATACCTCCGGCTCCGACAAGAACTACGAAGAGGATTTGTTGTCGCGTTACCAGCATGGTGAGTTCTTCTCACAGGATAGTATCAAGCATACGGGTCCGCAGTTCCACACCAGCAATGGCCGCGTGGTTTATGGCGGTGGTGGTATCACCCCCGACATCTTCGTGCCTGAGGATACATTGGGCGTGACGTCTTATTACAAGGAGGCTTCTATGTCGGGTATGATCCTGCAGTTTGCCTTTAACTATACCGACGAGAACCGCAGCAAGATGAAGGACTTCAAGAGTGCTTCCGGCCTCGAACATTATTTGAAACGCCAGAACACCGTTGAGAAATTTGTGACGTGGGCGGATAAGAACGGTTTGAAACGTCGCAACCTGATGGTTCAAAAGTCTTACAAGCTGTTGGAGCGTTATATCAACAGCCGCATCATCTATAACATGCTCGACGAGGAAGCCTGGACGGAATATCTGAATCAGGACGATCCTGCCATCATGGAGACGTTGAAACTCTTCCGCAACAACGCGTCCTTCCCCAAGCCTGAGGAGAAAACGAAGAGTCAGAAAGTAGCTTCAGCGTTTGACTACCGAAGCACGCATGTCAAAGCCACGTTGATTGCCTATGTGTAAAGCCGACCTGCGACGACAGATACAACAGATTAAGCGACAATTCACGCCACAGCAATTGGAAGAGTTGTCGCTTCTTGTTATCAGTAGCTTGAGACCGTTGCTGGCTGAGGCTCAGACCATTATGGCCTATTATAGCCTGCCCGACGAGGTGAATACCCACGCCCTGATCGATGAGCTCGTGGCTGAGGGCAAGACGGTCTTGCTGCCCAAGGTGACGGGTGCGGATACGATGGAACTACGTCGCTATACGGGTCGCGCTGATCTGAAGGAAGGTACCTATCATATTCTCGAACCCGTGGGTGAACCATTTACCGACCTCGCCGCCATCGACCTTATCCTCGTTCCCGGCCTTGCCTTCGATGCTGCCGGCCATCGCCTTGGCCGCGGCCGTGGCTATTACGACCGATTTTTACACAGTAAGAACCGTCCCTACTGTGTAAAAATCGGGGTTTGCTTCGATTTTCAGAAGGTGGATGAAGTGCCGGTTGATGCGCACGACATCGCGATGGACAAGGTCGTTTAATTAAAACGGATATCGGTAATTACTTGACTACCAACATAGTCGTTCAGCCGTTTCACATACTCGCTTCGTTGCATGGAGAGGTCTGCTCGCAGGGCGGGACTCGTCAGATGCACATACAACGTTTGGTTGCGGATGCTGACGCTGCCCGTATATCGGCTGATAGCCTCGCCAGCCACTACAGGCCAAGCTTCCATCAACCGTTTCTGCAACAGTGGCGTTTCCAGTCCCTGTTCCCTCAGAGTTCTGAGAATCAGCTCCTTAACCGCTTTCACATCTCTTTTAAACATATTTCTCCGTTTTCCACGTAAAAAATCTTATAATCATGCGACGAGGCCGACAGGATCTGGTCCAGATGGTCGCGGTTCGTGTCTGTGATAAAGATCTGTCCGAACTCATTTCCTGCCACGAGACTCACAATCTGTTCCACCCGTTGTGCATCCAACTTGTCGAAGATGTCATCGAGCAGGAGGAGTGGGGTGGTCTGCGCGTTCGTACGCTTGAGGAAATCAAACTGCGCCAGTTTCAGCGCAATCACGAATGTCTTGTGCTGTCCCTGACTGCCCTCGCGCTTCATCTGATGGCCGCCGAGCACAATCTCCAAGTCGTCGCGATGGATGCCGTGCAACGAATAACCCACGGCCCGGTCCTTGAAACGGTCGCGCTGGATCACCTCCAGCAACGGCCCCCGCTGACAATGTGAAATATAGTTCAGCTCCACCTGCTCGCGATTGCCTGAGATGGTCTCGTAGAACCGTTGGAAGATGGGCACCATCTCCTTCACAAAAGCCTGGCGCTTCTCGTAGATCAGCTCTCCCGCCATCGCCATCTGTTCTTCCCAGAGACTCATCACGTCGATATTCGGTTCCTCCTCGGCCTTCAACATCGTGTTGCGCTGCTGCAACGCCTTGTTATAACGGTTCAGATGCTCGATATAACTGCGGTCGTATTGCGAGATTACCATGTCCATCAGCCGTCTGCGCTCTTCGCTGCCGCCGTCGATGAGCAGCGTGTCCGAGGGCGAAACCATCACAACCGGAATCAGTCCGATATGCTCCGACAGCCGCTTGTATTCCTTCTTGTTCTTTTTGAAATGCTTCTTGCTGCCGGGTTTGAAACCGCAAGTAATCAGCAGCTCGTCGTCAGCGTTGCCATTGTCGGTCGCATATCTGCCCTCGATCATGAAGAATTCCTCGCCATGTCTGATCACCTGCGAGTCATTGGGATTATTGGCCGAATGACAGAACGAGAGGTAGTAGATGGCATCGAGCACATTCGTCTTGCCCACACCGTTCTGACCGATAAAACAGTTGATCTTCGGCGAGAGTTCCAGCGTGGCCGTCTGGATGTTTTTATAGTTGATGAGCGATAATTTTTCCAGAATCATGATGCAAAGATACGATTAAGCGCGCAAAAAGCCAAAAAATGCGCCTAAAATTTTCGCTATTCACTTTTTTTTTGTAATTTTGCAGCCGTTTCGTGTGAAATATAAAAAATAAATAAGATAATGGCAACAAACAACAACCCCCAACAGGCTGCTCCCGTCGAGCAGACCATCAGTCAGAGTGAGGCCTTCTTCCTGAAATATAAGAAGGCAATTATCGCCGCCGTGATTGCTATCGTAGTGATCATCGCAGGTATCGTTCTTTACAAGACTTACTATTCTGGTCCCCGTGAGGACAAGGCCAGCACCATCTTGGCCAAGGGTCAGGAGTACTTCCTCGCTGGCGACTACCAGAAGGCTCTTAATGGCGACAGCGCCTCTTTCAAGGGCTTCCTCAATGTAGCTTCTGAGTACAGCAGCACCAAGGCTGGTAATCTGGCTAATCTCTATGCCGGACTCTGCTATGCCCAGCTCGACAAGTGGCAGGAGGCTGCCAACTTCCTCGAGAAGTTCGACGGTGCCGACGACAGCATGATTTCTCCCGCCGCTATCGGTGCGCTGGGAAATGTCTATGCACATCTGAACCAGCTCGACAAGGCCGTTACCAACCTGAAGAAGGCTGCTGAGAAGGCCGACAACAACAGTCTGTCACCCACCTTCCTCATCCAGGCTGGCGAGATCCTCGAGAGCCAGGGTAAGAAGGCCGACGCCCTGAAGCTGTATCAGGAGGTGAAGGATAAGTACTTCAACTCTATGCAGTATCAGACCATCGATGCCTATATTGAGCGCTGCAAGGAATAATGGCAACCGCACTTCATAATCTGAGCGAGTACGATTTCTCGGCTGTCCCCGATGCGTCGAACATGATCTTCGGCATCGTCGTGGCAGAGTGGAATCCTGAGATTACGGGCGCTTTGCTCGATGGTTGTGTGTCAACGCTCGAAAAGCATGGCGCACTCCCTGAGAACATTCATGTGAAGACCGTTCCCGGCTCGTTCGAACTCATCTATGGCGCACATCAGATGACGCTCAACGACGGCTACGATGCCGTCATTATCCTGGGCGCCGTCATCCGTGGCGAGACACCTCATTTCGACTATATCTGTCAGGGTGTCACAGAGGGCGTCGCCCGTCTGAATGCCACCAGCAATATCCCCGTTGTCTTCGGCCTGCTGACCACCAACGACCTGCAACAAGCCCGTGATCGTTCAGGCGGCAAGCACGGCAACAAGGGCGATGAATGCGCCATTGTCGCTATCAAAATGGCAAAGTTCTAAGGAAAGATTAATCAACCCATTTTGAGCCTCACCCAACCCTGGGTGAGGTTTTTTTCTCCCTTCACTCGAAACTCGTCGTTGCGGCAATCTTGTCGGCATTCATACTCCTTGCACTGGCATCGAAGATCTCCTTGTAGAGTCCGCCCTGCTGATACACCTCCGACGGCACACCCGACTGTACCACGCGACCTTGTTGTAGCACGTAGATCTGGTCGGCATCGATGATCTGTCCGATGTTGTGCGAGATGATGATCACCGTACGCCCCTTCTTGATGGCATCGATCGAGGCCTTGATCTGCTCCGTGGCGATGGCGTCGAGACTGGCAGTGGGCTCGTCGAGGAAGATGATCGGTGGGTTCTTGATAAACATTCTGGCGATGGCGATGCGCTGCTGCTGACCGCCGCTCAGTTGCAGGGCCTCGGTCTTAAAACCGTGAGGCAGACCCATGATCTGGTCGTAGATATAGGCTTGCTTAGCGGCTTTCACCACATCCTCATGCGTAGCCTGTGGACAGCCGTATTTGATGTTCTCCTCAATCGAGCCGTCGAAGATATGGTTCTTCTGCAGCACCAGTCCCACGTTCTCACGCAACCATTCCGTATCCCATTCGCTCAGCGGCACACCGTCGAGGGTAATCACGCCTTGCTGAGGCTGGTAGAACTTGTCGAGCAGGTTCACGATGGTGCTCTTGCCGGCGCCGCTCAGTCCCACGAGGGCCGTGATCTTACCGGGCTCTATGCGCATCGACACATCCCAGAGGGCCTGCGTGCCGTTCGAATAGGTGAAGTCCACGTTCTTCAGTTCGAACTCGCCCTTCACCGTTTCCGGATGATGCTTTCCCGTTGGCTCCACCTCGTCATCGGCTTTCAGGATACCGAAGAATCCCTCGGCATAGATCAGCGCGTCGTTCATATCGTCGTAGATGCGGTGCAACTGACGGATGGGCGCACTCACATTGGCGAAGAGCATCACGTGGTACATGATTTTTCCGATGGTCATGCCGGGATAGTCAATCAGCACGAGATAGGCTGTGAGAATGATAATCAGCACGGTACCGATCTGTTCGAGGAAACTCTTCAGACCATTGAACAGATACGCCTTCTTGCGCGTGTTCAACTGCAGGTCGGTCATCGTGCGCTGGATGCCTGCCTGACGGTCGGCCTCGATCTGTTCGCGGTTGAACGACTTGATCACGGTGATGCTCTCGATGATGTTCAGGATGCCCTGACTCACGGCCTGATGACCGCCGAAGATGCCGCGGCGACCGCCCTTCATCTTCACGGCCTGGATATACGTCACCCAGAAATAGAGGGGCACGATGCAGAGCGCCACGAGACCTACGTAAAAGTTGGCGGCGAACATCAGTCCCAAGGCGAGGATGGCGCTCGTAAACAGCGGCAGGATCTCGATGAAGAAATTGTTCACCGTGTTGCTCATGCTCATGATGCCGCGGTCGATGCGCGACTGCAACTTACCCGTCTCGTTGCCCTCGCTGGTGAAGAAGGCCATGCGGAAGGAGAGAATCCTGTCGACCACCCGGAGCGACATATCGCGACTCACCAGAATGCGCATCCGCTCGCCGTAATAGCGCTGGAAGAACGTCACCAGGGCGCCGATGACCTCTTTGCCCAACAGTATCACCGTGATTACGGTCAGGATCTTCACCGCCTGGCTCCACTGGAATCCCTCCGGCTGCTGCAGCAGTGCGTTGATGGCATCCACGGCGCGGTCCAATACTACGGCATTCACCTGCGCCATCAGCGAACCGATGAGCGTCAGCACCAGCGTGATCACGATCAGCCAACGATAGGGCGTCACAAAGGGCAGGATATTCTTCAGCAGCCCCCAGATATTCATTTTCATTCCTTCCATCATCTATATTTAGTTTGATGTCGCAAAGATAGCTTTTTTCTTTGAATTTTCCAAGCGCGAGCTGGAAAAAATATGTAAAAGGGTACACAAAAGACACAAAGGTGCCATGCACCTCTGTGTCCTTTTCTTCTTAGGATGGGCCGTAGCCTTTCTTCAGAACCCTTTATCAGGCGGTGAGATACTTCAACTTCTGGTAAGTTTTATCTGTCACAACTGTCACAAACTTTCTCGAGTGTCTTTTCGACTTTTCCAACACCTTCCACCGTCGTTGTGACAATTGTGACAATAAAAATTTTCACCCGTTTTTACTTATCTATATATAATATATATATTATATATATAGATAAACTCTAAGTAGACTTATCCGACCGCATTTTGAACTGTCACAACTGTCACAAGCCGCTGTCAACTGCATCCGTTTTTGCTACTATTAATGCTCGCAATTGTTACCATTAATGTTAGCAATTATTTCTATTAATACATACAATCTTTTCTATTAATGCCCGCATAACCTGCATTGCATTTTCCTGTATTTTGCATATTTCTTTACACAATTATGGCTCAAAAATCAACCCAAAATCAACGATTTTTGTGCCTCCCTAGGAAAAACGTGTTCTCAGCCTACAAAATTCTTGCTCCCTGCCTGGGCCGCAAAAACTCCCCAGTATGCCCATATCTTGCACCTAATCTCCTGCTTGGAAAATATCTTACACCTCCGCAACAACCCCCTCAAATCCTCCCAATACTCGCCACTTATTCTCCAATAACTGCCACTTATTTCCCAACACTCGTCCGTAGCCAATCACCCGCTTACTTGTATCTGACCATTCATTCTTGGGAAGTTTCCCGCCTATTCTTTATACTCCTTGTGACAGTTGTGACAGTTCAAAATCCGCCCCTATACCAAGAACTATCCAATCCACGTGATTGAACTATCCAATCTCCCAACGAGAACTATCCCCCTTGATGCGAGCTACTTATAACAATTAATAGAAATGAGTTGTAATCTATTAAGAGGAGCGTTTTATTTTGGACTTTTTTTCGTTTTTGGGGTGTTGGGTTTTGGCCTTTGGAGTTTCAGGGAATCCCATTTGTGCTGGAATTCTTCTTCCTTCAGGCGCACTTCTTTGAGCGCTTTTTTACGGCGGATGTGGTCGTTGACTTTGTCGCGAAGCGTGAGATTGTAGACCAGGAGCAGAAGTCCGAGGGGGTTGATGCCTGCGGGTACGTACTTGGGCAGTTTGTCGCGCTCTATCTGCTGGGGCGAAGGTTTGAGGATCTGTGCCATGCGCTTCTCAAACCGTCGTTCGCCGTAGATGACTACCTCGTGGAGCGCATTGACATTAGGGATGAGGAAGATGGTGTCGCCATGAAGTTCTGAATGCAGAACATAGCGGCGTTCGAAGTCGGGATGCAGGAAATCGAGACGCAGGAAACTGTCGGGAACCGTAAAACGTCCATCCCACGTGGTTCGCACTTCTTGGTCGTTGTCGGTGCAGACCCTCACATCGCGGATGGGCACCTTCGACTCTACATTGACGACCACCATCTGATGCTGGGCCATGAGCATGGACGACGGTATGAATAGCAGTATGATATGCGCTATGGTTGAGTTCATTGCATAATTGTTTACTAAGCGAGGACAAAAGTAGACAATCTGCCGCTGATGGCCAAAGATTTTCAAACTCTTTACTGATTGTTCAACAAGTTTGATATAACTTATTTAATTATGGCTTATTTTACTTAATTTTTTACCTTTATTTTCGCAAAAATGACAAAAAATGATTAACTTTGCCAACGAATAATGAAACTAGATGACTATTATGAAAAGAATCATTTTATGCCTCATGACGATGCTGACGGTGTTAGGGACCGCTCAGGCACAGAACAACTACGAGATCACAGTTGAGAGTAAGCAGCCCTCAGGCATCATCGATGAGATGCTTTACGGACAACTCTTCGAACATATCTATTTCTCGGCCAACAACGGTGTGTGGCAGGAACTTATCCAGGAACGTTCGTTCGAGCCCGAGCAGTATCCCGGCATTCATCCGCGCGACGGCTATTTCGACGGTTGGTTTATGGACGACGACCAGGTGCTGCATTCGCCCACCCGTTACGAGCAGCCATTGAAGATTGACAGTATCGCCACCTGCGACTTCGATCTGACGATGGATGTGAACTGGCGCGCCTACAAACTGGCGCGACGCAGCTGGAGCGGTGGACTGATGGACATACGCTTTGCCATACGCAACAAGGCAGACGGCACACCTTATTATATTCGTATACACGACCCGTACTACGAGAGTCGTACGTTTACGCCCGCGCAGACACAGGCGCAGATAGACGCGGCTAACGAGGCGGCAGCACGGGCCAGACTGCAGCAGCAGAGTCAGACGGCCGACTTTTCCCTCTGCCAGATGGATGTGCGCGAGGTGCAAGGCTTCGGCGGTCGTACACGACGCATGAATACGCTGGTGCCGCTGGCATCGGCCCCTGCCTCGAAAGCGCAGATCAATGAAAGTCAGCAGTGGCACAAGCTGCGCATCGAGAGTCGAGGCAGCAAGGTGACGGTCTATTGGGATGACCAGCAGGTGCTGAGCCGCGATGGTCTGGAGCAGGCCGAGCGCAATTTCGTGACGTTCTGGGTGAATTACACCGAAGCTACATATCGCAATATCCGATTGACGGCTGCTGATGGGAAAGTGTTGTTTGAGGGTACGCCAGGCGATGTGAAGATTCCCGCTATCGCCCAGCAGTGGACGGCTTTTGGAGATGGCGCCCAATATCGTCTGATCAAGGATGATGCCGTGAACATGCGTTACTCGCAGGAGATCACGGCAGGAAAGACCGAGGCAGGCATCTTCCAAGGTCCGCAGAACATCATCGCAGGTGAGAAATACGTGGGCTCGATCTATGCCAAGGGCAAAGGCGAACTGATAGTGGGGCTGCGCAAGACCGACGGACAGTTTGTTGCCCTGGAGTCGCTGGGCAAAGTCGGCAAAGATTGGAAGAAATACGCGTTTACGCTCAAACCACATACCAGCTGCGACGGCGACTTCGCCATTGCCGTGAAGAACGGCATTGTGCTGGTGGATATGGCGACGATGACCACGCAGACCGGCATCGATCTTGGCGGCTTTCGTCCCGATATCCTCCAGGCTGTGAAGGAGCTGCATCCCACCTGTCTGCGCTGGCCGGGTGGAGGCTATGTGGCGCAGTACGATTGGAAATGGGGCATCGGCCCCCAGGAGAACCGTGAGCGCTGGGCCCATTGGATGTGGATGGACTACGACCAGAACTGTTTCGGTACCGACGAGTTTATCCGCTTCTGTCGGGAGGTGAATTCGGAGCCAATTATCGTGGTGAGTGTGAAGTTTGAGCGTCCTGCCGAGGAGTACGATCAGATTCTTCAAGACGCTGTGAACTGGCTGCGCTACTGCAATGCCCCTGCTACCGACGAATGGGGTGCGAAACGTGCTGCTAATGGACATCCCGAACCCTACAACGTGAAGTATTGGGAGATTGACAATGAGATGTGGGAGATGGGTATCGAGCGCTATGAGAAGTGCGTACGCGACTTCAGTACCGCCATGCGGAAGATTGATCCCTCGATCAAGATCATCGCCTGTGGTGGCTTCCGCGAGGATGAAGACTTTATCAAGCGCAGCGGCAACTATTTCGACTACCTGAGTCTGCATCACTATGAGCAGCAGGGCGGATATGCTACGGGGCCAGTGCGTCTGGGTCAGCAGTATGACCGCTATGCACAGATGATTGCCGAGGGTCCGAACCCCAACATCAAGTTGTTTATATCGGAGTGGAACCTGAATAGCATCGATTGGCGCACAGGTCTCTTCGCTGGCGGTTTCCTCAATATGTGCGAGGCGCGCGACGTGGTGGCTATGGGTGCTGCAGCACTCTTTATCCGTCGTACCGATGCACCCGACTGGAACAACGCCTTCATCAATTTCGACTATAAGGATCTGTTCAAGGCCCCCAACTGTCAGGTGACGGAGCTGTGGTACGACCATTTCTCCAAATATCGTCTGGCCCATAGTGGCGAGACAGGCAACCTGAGTGTGAGTACTACGATGTCGGAAAACGGTGCCGATGTGATTGTGAAGGTGGTGAATCCCACGGAAGAAGCGGCCACGCTGCGCATCAAAGGCGATTGGACTGGTGTGGCAAAGACCGTCTTCGAGTATTATGCACCGGGCTCTCTGACAGTGGCCAACAGCATGGACAACAAACAGGCCGTCGCCTTGAAGCGATTATCGCCAACGACAGATGGTTGCGACGTGATACTGGCCGTTCCTGCTCTCTCAGCCGGTGTGCTGACAATCAATGTGCGAAGTCAGCAATGAAACTGCTAAAAAAATGCAATATTTTTGGCGGTTTCGGGAGAAAGCAGTACCTTTGCAATCTCAAAACCAAAAGTAATTAATGAGATTCGTTAGTTGGAATGTGAACGGCCTGCGTGCCTGTGAGGGCAAGGGCTTCAGCGAGATATTCAAGCAGTTGGATGCCGACTTCTTCTGTCTTCAGGAAACGAAGATGCAGGCGGGACAGCTCGATCTGGCCTTCGAGGGCTACGAGAGTTATTGGAACTATGCCGACAAGAAAGGCTATAGTGGCACGGCCATCTTTACCAAGCACAATCCACTCAGCGTGACCTACGGCATTGGTAGGGATGAACACGACCATGAGGGGCGCGTGATAACGCTTGAGATGGACGATTTCTTCCTGGTGTGCTGCTACACGCCCAATTCGCAGGACGGTCTGAAGCGACTGGACTATAGGATGACATGGGAGGATGATTTCCGCAGCTATCTGAAGGGACTCGATAGCAAGAAACCTGTCATTCTCTGCGGTGACCTGAACGTGGCCCATGAGGAGATAGACCTGAAGAATCCGAAGACAAACCGGATGAATGCCGGTTTCACCGACCAGGAACGCGAGAAATTCAGCGAACTGCTGGCGGCAGGATTTACGGACTCGTTCCGCTACAAGTATCCTGACACAGTGACTTATTCTTGGTGGTCATACCGCTTCCAGGCGCGACAGAAGAACGCAGGGTGGCGTATCGACTATTTCGTGATCTCAGACCGCCTGCGGGAAAGACTGGCGGATTCGAAGATCCATACCGAGATACTCGGCTCAGACCACTGCCCCGTGGAGTTGGAGATTCGCTGAACAGATGGGCTCTTTCGCTGAAAAGATTTGTTGATACCATAGCTTCTGAATATCTTTGCACCATAAACCCATAGACATGATAGATATATTGTCAAAGTTTGACCCCATTACGCTGGAGCAGATGAGCAGTGTGAAGCTGATGAACCGTACTGATACGAAGTTCGTCACCAATCTCGATAAGCTTCACCAACTGCTGGAGATGGCCCAAGCAGATTATTTCGTGCAGGACATCGATGGCGGGCGTAATCTGGAGTATGACACGACCTACTTTGATACAACGGGCTTCGATATGTACTGCCAGCACCAATATGGGCACACCAACCGCCAGAAGATACGTTTCCGTACCTATTGTGTCAGTGGTTTGCAGTTCATGGAGGTGAAGACCAAGAACAACCATGGGCGTACGAAGAAAAAGCGTATAGAGGTGGGCGACATGAATCTCGCCGATGAGGAGAAACGCGAGTTTCTTGCCAAGCACCTGCGCTATGACGTCGACACCCTGGTGCCTGCCCTTAACAACCATTTCTCACGTATCACGCTGGTGAACAAAGCGAAGACTGAACGCCTCACCATTGACTCCGCCCTTCGGTTCCACAATATACAGAACGGCTGCGAACGCGACATGGAAGATCTGGTGATTATCGAACTGAAACGCGACGGACTGGTCTTCTCGCCTGTTCTGGAAATGCTCCGACAGCTGCGGATTCATCCCCACGGCTTTTCAAAATATTGTATGGGCTCAGCATTGACCTGCAACGGTCAGCTGCCCGTGAACCGCTTCAAACGGAAGCTGATCGAAGTGGACAAAATCGTCAATCAACAAAAACAATAAGCATATGATTAATTTAAAAGAAATGTTCTCCCCTGATTTCGGAGACACCCTGCTGAGATTCGCTCTCTGCTACTTAGTGAACTGGATCATCGTCAACTTCCTTTATTTCAAGAAGGCCAAAAGACGTGATTTCTTTTTCACCTTTATGATTATTTCCGTCGCCATCTTCTTCCTGGTCTACCTGATGATGGGTATGGATCGCGGAAAGGCCACGATGGGTGTAGGTCTTGGACTGTTCGGCATTTTCTCGATCATGCGTTATCGTACCGATGCCATGCCTGTTCGCGAGATGACCTATCTCTTTGTGGTAGTATGTCTGTCGGTGGTTCATGCGATGGCCGATACCTTAGGAGTTAATGCCGCAGGTGTCATGGTTGGCACACCGGTGGTCGAGTTGCTGGTCATCGACGTGATTGTCATCGTGTCTATTGTCATCTTCGAACGTTCACTCAAGGTGCAGGCCTCGAAACTGGTGCAGTACGACCGTATTGACCTGATCAAGCCTGAACGTAGGGAAGAGTTGAAGGCTGACCTGGAAGCGCGTCTGGGACTGAAGGTGGTCTCCGTGAGAGTAGGAGCCGTCGACTTTTTGCGTGATATGACCGTGCTTCGTGTCTATTACGAGGGCAACGACAGCGGCGATGTGAAGAATATGTTGAAAATCAGGAACTCAGATTATGCAAGCGTATAGACTATTTTCCGGAAAACTGCGCTATCTGGCTGTCGCACTGTTCACTGTTCACTGTTCACTGTTCACTCCTTTGACTGCCTCTGCGCAGGCTGATGACTTCGGACTTGACTTCTCGCTGGAGGCGCAGA
>JAEEGJ010011384.1_pt1 | contig 22609 bp, 17 predicted proteins | sample 8958761 | NCBI WGS metagenome assembly JAEEGJ01 (sample SAMN16246546, study PRJNA631951) | gut metagenome | biome: gut microbiome; feature: rumen; material: RS-attached | host: Bos | place: Iran: Karaj | collected 2018-10 | reverse complement strand
TGTTGAAGTGCACGTACCGGTCTTCTCCGCCACCCCAGGCGCCTGCGGTGATGTTGGGGGTGTATGCGATGAACCAGCCGTCCGAGTTGTCGTTGGTGGTTCCGGTCTTTCCGGCGATATCGCCCTTGAGCCCGTATTTGGAACCGCGGAGGCGGCTGCCGGTGCCGCCGTCAACCACGCCGCGCATCATGCCGATCATCTTGTAAGAGGCGATCTCTCCGATGGATTCGCGCCTGCGGGGTGAGTAGCGGCCGAGCACATTGCCTTCGCTGTCCTCGATGCGGGTTACGAACATGGGATAGGTATAAACCCCCAGCGAGGGGAAAGTATTGTATGCCGATACCATCTCGAACACCGACAGATCCGCCGAGCCCACGCACAGGGAAGCAACCGGTTCGATATGGCTGTTGATTCCCATCTTGTGCATCTGCTTCACCACGGCTTCGGGGCCGAACTGCTGCATGAGGAAGGCCGACAGGGAGTTGGAGCTGGCGGCAAGGCCCCATTTCAGAGGCATTGCGGCGCCGTTTGCATGGGCGTCCGTGGGAGACCAGGTTTTGTCCTTGCCGATCATGATAACTGGCGGGGTGTTGTACACCTGGTCGCAGGGAGTCATGCCGGATTCCATCGCGAGCGCATACAGGAAGGGCTTCACGGTGGAGCCGATCTGACGGCGTCCCTGACGGATATTGTCGTACTTGAAGTAACGGTAGTCCGGGCCGCCCACATAGGCGCGGATGTGGCCGGTCCTTGGCTCTATGGCCATGAACGCGGCTCTGAGGAATGCCTTGTAGTAGCGGATGGAATCGTCCGGGGTGAGAACGGTGTCCCTGTATCCGGGTTTACTCCAGGTGAACACCCTCATTTCCACGGGTTTGGTGAAGCTGTGGGCTATTTCGGATTCTGAGTAGCCGGAGGCTTTCATCATGCGGTAACGGTCGCTCCAGCGGCGGGCCTGCTCCATGGCAGTGTTGATGAACTTCTGGGGGGTGCCGTTGGTGTAGGGAGGGTTGCGGCGGTAGCGGAGCTCCTTGTTGAAGGCGATCTGAAGGTCTTTACTCAGGTGCTCCTGCACGGCTTCCTCCGCATATACCTGCATCTTGTAGTTGATGGTGGTGTATATGCGCAGGCCGTCGCGGTCCAGGTCATAGGGGGTGCCGTCCGACTTGAAATTCTTGTTCAGCCAGCCGTACAGGGGATCATCGGCCCACAGCAGAGAATCCGCCTGGTATTCCTCTATATAATCATAGTCCCTACGGCGGGGTTTTTCAGCGCTCATGGTCCTTCGGAGCATGTCCCTGAAGTAAGGACCCACACCGGTGGTGCGGTCTACCGTGCGGGCGTATAGCTTGATGGGACGCTGCTGGATGGAGTCGCACTCATGGCGCGTGAGATATCCCGCATCGCACATCCTGTCCAGAACCAGGTTGCGGCGCTCAAGGGCCTTGTCCGGATTAAGGACGGGGTTGTAACGCGTGGGTTTGTTCACCATACCCACCAGCACAGCGCTTTCTTCCGGCTTGAGGTCGATGGGTTTCTTGTTGAAGAAGTATGCCGATGCGGAATGGATGCCGTAGGAATTCGCTCCAAAGAAGACGGCATTCAGGTACATGTCGATGATTTCTTCCTTGGTGTAGTTGCGTTCCAGCTTTACGGCCGTGATCCATTCGCGTAGTTTCACCCATACCATGCGGAGTTTACCGGAGCCCTCTCCGCGGGGATACAGGGTTTTTGCGAGCTGCTGGGTGATGGTGGAGCCGCCGCCCTGCGAGGAGTCGCGGGAAAGGAGGGTTTTCACGAGCACGCGGCCCAGGCTCTTGAAGTCGATGCCGGAGTGCTTGTAATAGCGGATGTCTTCCGTTGCCACCGTTGCCTGCACCAGATTGGGGGCAAGCTCGTCATACGCAACGAAGGAACGGTTCTCTATATGGTAGGTTGTGAGAATTTCGCCTTCTTCCGCGATTACCTGGGTTGCCAGTTTGGTCTCCGGGCGGGCAAGTTCCTCCATGGTGGGGATGTCCGAGAAACCCCACACAATGCCGATGAGCACGGCCAAAAGCACGATGGGGGCCAGTATCAGTACCCAGAACCAGCGGATTATCCTCTTCTTTAAAGCGTCTGTCATCTCAAAAATTTTATGGTTGCGACAAGACCTTAGGTCTTGCGAAATACATCGAGTTACAAATGTAGTAACAAAATTTGGAAATATCCCCGATTTGTGGTTTACTTTGCAAAAAATTTCGGCAATATGTCGGACAAGAACCTTGTAATAGTAGAGTCTCCCGGTAAGGTGGGGACCATCCAGAAATATTTGGGAAGCGATTTTACGGTGCGGGCCAGCAAAGGCCACATCCGCGATCTGCAGGAGCGCAAGCTGAGCGTGGACATCGACCACGGATTCACCCCGGAATACGTTATTCCTCCGGACAAAAAGAAACTGGTTGCGGAGCTTAAGAGAATGGCCGATGCCGCCACCACCGTGTGGCTCGCCTCCGATGAAGACCGCGAAGGAGAGGCCATTTCCTGGCACCTTAGCGAAACCCTCAAGCTGGATCCGGCGAAAACCCGCCGCATCGTATTCCATGAGATCACGAAGAATGCCATCCAGGAGGCTATCAAGGCACCCCGGAGCATAGACATGAACCTGGTGAACGCCCAGCAGGCGCGCCGGGTGATGGACCGTCTCGTGGGTTTCGAACTGTCTCCCATCCTGTGGAAGAAAATCCAGCCCAAGCTGTCGGCAGGGCGCGTTCAGAGCGTTGCCTTGAGGATAGTCGTGGACAGGGAAAAAGAAATCATGGCGTTCCGCAGCGAGCCTTTCTACAGGGTGGAAGCCGTGTTCCGTCCGCAAGGGATGAACACAAAGGTGAAGGCCGTTCTGGACGCCCGTTTCGAAACTGAAGAGGCGGCCCGCCGATTCCTTCAGGACAGCATTGGCGCCAAGTATCGCATTCAGTCGGTTGAAAAGAAGGAAGGCAGGCGCTTTCCCGCTCCGCCTTTCACCACCTCCACCCTCCAGCAGGAGGCGGCCCGAAAGCTGCGCTTCCCGGTTGCAACCACGATGAGAGTGGCCCAGACTCTGTACGAGAGGGGTCTTATCACCTACATGAGAACGGACTCCACCAATCTGTCGTCCCTGGCCCTTGGCGCTGCCAAACAGTTTATTGTGGACAACTATGGCGCCTCCTATTCCAACCCGCGCCAGTACCGCACCCATTCCAAGGGGGCGCAGGAAGCCCATGAGGCAATTCGTCCCACATATATTTCCAATCCGTCCATAGACGGCACGCCCCAGGAGCAGAAGCTGTATCAGCTTATCTGGAAGCGCACCGTAGCTTCGCAGATGAGCGACGCCCAGGTTATGGCAACCACCATCAAGGTGGCGTCATCGGCCCGCGAGGAACTGTTCGTAATCCAGGCGACTCAGCTTCTTTTCGACGGCTTTATGAAATTATATATGGAAGGGCGCGACGACGAATCTTCCGAAGAGGGAGATGTCGTCCTTCCGGAGCTCGGCGAAGGGCTGGGGATGGAGGACGTGTCCATATCGGCCCTCGGAAATTATACCGCTCCGCCGCCCCGTTACAGCGAGGCTTCCCTGGTGAAGAAACTGGAGGAACTGGGAATCGGCCGTCCGTCAACTTACGGCCCCACGATTTCCACCCTTACAACCGGCCGCGGATACATTGTCCGGGGGGATAGGGAAGGCGTTACCCATGAGGTGGAGAACCTTACGCTCAAGGGCGGGAAGATAACATCGGCCCTGAAAAAGATCGTTGTGGGAGCGGAGAAAGGAAAGCTCTTGCCCCAGGAAATCGGCATGATAGTGTCGGACTATCTGGTGCAGAATTTCGCCGACGTGGTGGACTACGATTTCACCGCCAACGTGGAGAAGGATTTCGACAGCATCGCGGAGGGCGGAATGGCCTGGGAAGATGCCGTGCGCAAGTTCTACTCTCCTTTCCACAGCCGCGTGGTCTCGGTGATGCAGGACGGCGCATACAGCCGCGTTTCGCGTGAGATCGGCGTCGCCCCGGACGGAGACGTTCTGGTTGCCGCATTCGGTAAATTCGGCCCCTATGTGCAGAAGGGCGACGGTGAAAACCGCCAGTACGCATCCCTGCAGAAGGATCAGCTGATTGAAAACCTCACTCTGGAAGAGGCCCTGCGCCTGTTCGACCTGCCGCGCAATGTGGGCAGTTTCAACGGCCAGGACATCATCGTCACAAAAGGCCGCTTCGGCCCTTATATCAAGTACGCTCAAAGGAACATCACCCTGCCGAGGGGGGCGGATCCGCTGAAAATCAGCCTGGAAGACTGCGTTGCCATCATCGTCGCGGACAATAATCCCTCGAAGGCAATCATCCAGGAATGGAACGGCATCCAGGTGCTCAGGGGTAATTACGGTCCGTACATAAAGGCCGGCGGAAAGAACTACAAGATACCCCGCGGGGTAAGGGCGGAAATGATGACGGAGGCCGATGCGAAAGCGATTATCGAAGGCCGGTTCAGTTCACCCTCTTTCACAAGAAGAACATTCAAACGGAAATAGAATATGGCAATCAGTTACCATCTCGACGCCATCGACCAGAAAATTCTGGCTTTCCTGGTGAAAAACGCGAGGATGCCTTTCCTGGAGATTGCACGCGAATGCGGAATCTCCGGAGCGGCCATCCATCAGAGAGTCCGCCGTCTGGAAAACAACGGCATAATAACGGGTTCGCGCATTCTGGTGAAGCCGCAGGCAATCGGGCTGAACGTGTGCGCATTCGTGCGTATCTCACTGTCCGAATCCACCCGTTATCCGGACGTTATCGCCGCACTGAAAAAGATTCCGGAAATCGTGGAATGTCACTTTGTCACAGGTGGTTACGCCATCCTTGCAAAGGTGTACTGCTTCGACAACGACCATCTCATGGAGGTGCTGCTGAACACCATCCAGAAGATCCCGTACATCCAGTCGTCGGATACGATGATTTCCCTGGACGAGCCCATCGAGCGCCAGGTGTGGGTGAAGGATTACAAGAACACCAGTTTCTCCGACGGGGCTAAGAAGAAAGATTCGCAATAGCCTGCGCAAGACGAAGGTCTTCCGGAGTCGTTATCTTAAGGTTGAGCCGCTCTCCTTCCACGAAGGTGAGCGGTATTCCGTATGCGGCGGCCACGGAGGCGTCGTCCGTGAAGAGCGTGCTGAATGCCTGCGTGTATGCGGCTTTGAGGTCTTCGCTGCGGAACAGCTGCGGAGTCTGGGCGCCCCAGATGCGGCTGCGGTCGAGCGCTTCGGGGGCCTCGGTGAGTTTCCCGTCCTTAAGGTCCAGAAGCTTTAACGTGTCCACGGACGGGGTTACAGGGATTACGGCGCGCTCGGAGTCCATCATTTGGAAGAGTTTGCCGATGAGTCCCGGGGTAATGAGGGGGCGGACCGCATCGTGAACCGCCACGATGGCGCCGTCCGGCACAACCTTTAGCGCATTCTGAACCGAATGGAAGCGCGTGAAACCGCCCTTGACGATACGCTGCGGCTGGGGAAAAGGATGGGTTTGGCAATACTCTTCCCACCAGCGGATGTGCTCCTGGGGAAGCACCGTGATTACCTTGATTCCGGGGATTGTGCGGGTGAAAAGACTTATTGTGCGCTGCAAAATCGCTTCCCCGCCAAGAGTGAGGAATTGCTTGGGCAGAGGCCCTCCCATGCGGGTTCCGGTACCGCCGGCAGTGACTATCAAATATTTTTTTGACTCCATTGGGGACGATTTTCTGTGCGAATGTAAGAAATTTTTCGTATTTTTACACACTTATTTAAAAACTGAAGCAAAATGGCTTTCTTCCGATTCCTCAATCAAGAGTTGGCAATCGACCTGGGAACGGCCAATACCGTCATCTTCCAGAACGACGTTATTGCGCTGGACGAACCCAGCATCGTGGCCATCGACAATAATACCAACAAGTGCATAGCCCTGGGCCAGAAGGCCAAGCTCATGCACGAGAAAACGAATCCGGGAATCAAGACGGTCCGCCCTCTCAGGGATGGCGTTATCGCAGACTTCAACGCCGCGGAAATGATGATCCGCGGTTTCATCCGTCAGGTTAATTCACGCCATCACAGCCTCTTCGCCCCCAACCTCAAGATCGTGGTGGGCATCCCTTCCGGTTCCACGGAAGTTGAAATCAGGGCTGTGCGCGACTCTTCGGAGCACGCCGGCGGCCGTGACGTGTACCTCATCTACGAACCCATGGCGGCCGCACTCGGTATCGGCCTGGACGTGGAAGCCCCCAAGGGCAACATGGTGGTGGATATCGGCGGCGGAACAACGGAGATTGCGGTTATTTCCCTTGGCGGCATAGTCCAGCAGGATTCCATCCGCGTTGCCGGAGACGTCTTCACCTCGGATATCCAGAACTATCTGCGCCAGCAGCACGTTATCAAAGTGGGTGAAACCACTGCGGAGCGTATCAAGATTGCCGTGGGCAGTGTTATTCCGGAGCTGGACGAAGAACCGGAACCCTTCCTTGTGAGGGGCCCCAACCTCATGACCGGCCACCCGGTGGAAGTGCTCATCCCGTATCAGGAAATCGCCCACTGCCTGGACAAATCCGTTGCCCGTATCGAGGCTTCCATCCAGCAGGTGCTGGAGCAAACTCCTCCGGAACTGTACTCGGATATTGTGGAGAACGGTATCTTCCTGTCCGGCGGCGGCGCCCTGCTGCGCGGTCTGGACAAGAGGCTGTCGGAAAAGGTGAACATTCCGTTCCATGTGGCGGAAGACCCTCTCCGCGCCGTTGCACGCGGTACCTGCATCGCCCTTAAGAACACAGACAATTACTCCTTCCTCATGCGCTGATGAGACAGAGAGGCAGTTGGATCCAACGACTTATTGCGATCGCTATCTTCATACTTTTGGAGATAGCGTCGTTGAATATGCTCAGAAGGAACGCCCCGCTCCAGAGGATGTGGGTGGCTCGTGCCGCCCATGGTTTCATGGGGTCCATGTGGGGCAGTTCGCAGCGCATTGGAGACTACTTCGCCCTTCGGAAAATCAACGCTTCCCTTGCGGAAGAGAATGCGGAGCTTCGCCGCCAGAACGCCCTATTGCAGGATATAGCGCACCAGGCCAGGGTGGATACCATGCTGTATGGCATCTCCCGTGTGAAAGGCTTCCGTTATGTTCCATGCGAAATCCGCAAGATAAGCCGCAACAAGCAGCACAACTACATGATTCTGGACAAGGGCCGCGAAGACGGCATCCAGGAGAACTCCGGAGTTATCACGCGAAACGGCGTTGTGGGAATCGTGGAGGCCGTGAGCGAGCATTATTGCTTCGCCCTGTCGCTGCAGAACACGGATATTTCAGTTAGCGCCAGAATCGGGGAAGAGGGGGCCACGGGCCTTCTCAGCTGGGACGGGTATTCCTCCAACGGAGCCCTACTCCGGGAGATTCCGCTGCAGTATAAGTTCGAGAGAGGGGATACGGTGTACACCAGCGGCCATTCCCTGGTGTTCCCTCCGGATATTCCCCTTGGCGTTGCCGGGGATTCCCATGTGGTAAACGGCCAGGTGAACGAAATCAAGGTGTCGCTGTTCCAGGATTTCACCGCCATTCGTTATGTTACGGTGGCGTACAACAACGGAAAAACAGAAGTGGGAGGGCTTGAGAAATGAGAAAGAGCGGATTCTTTGCAGTGTACGCCATTCTGGTGGTGGCCCAGATGCTGCTGTCGAACTATTTCCACCTCACGCAGTATATCCTGCTGAGCATCCTGCCCGTTATGGTGCTGTGTATTCCGCTCAACGTGTCCACAAGCGCCTCTATGGTGATTGCTTTCGTAACCGGCCTTTTGGTAGACCTTCTTTCGGAAGGGTTGCTGGGTCTTAACGCCCTGGCCCTGGTGCCGGTGGCTTTCGCGCGCAAGGAGATGGTGCGGCTCATTTTCGGCGAGGAACTTTTAGCCCGCGGGGAAGACTTTTCGGTTCGCCGCAGCGGTTTGGGGCAGGTTGTGCTGGCTATGGTGCTGGCCCAGGCCCTGTTCCTGTTCATCTATATCTGGGCGGACAGCGCAGGCACCCGTCCCTTCTGGTTCAACTTCCTGCGTTTCATCTGCTCGCTGCCCGCCGGAGTCCTGGTTTCGCTGCTTGTGGTTGACACGCTTGCGCCGGATTCCCGCAAATGACAGACAACCGTCACATAAAGCTGTTGATAGGTCTGGGGGTAGCTGCCGCTGTCCTTCTGGTGCGGATATTCACCATTCAGGTAATCGACCGGCGCTACAAGACTGCGGCGGACTCCAATTCCACGTACTATGAACTCATCAATCCCATCCGCGGAACCATATCGGACCGGAATGGGAAAATCCTGGTGGGAAACAAGGTGGCCTACGACATCATGGTCACGCCCAAGGAGGTGGAGGAATTCGATACCCTGGCCCTTGCCTCCTTGCTGGAGGTGGATCCGGAAGAGATACGGCAGAAGATGGACGAGTTCTATCACAACCGCCGTTCCATCGGCTATTCCACAGTTGTGCTCCTGAAGCAGATTCCTTCGGATGTGTACAACCGCTTTGCAGAGGTGGCATACAAGTTTCCCGGCTTCCAGGGGCAGATGCGCAGCGTGCGAGATTATCCCATCAACGCCGGCGGAAACCTTCTCGGATACGTATCTGAGGTGAACAACGCATACATCGCAAAGCATGAAGGGGAGTATCGGGTAGGGGACTATGCCGGAATGACGGGCGTCGAGGCGGCCCGGGAAAGGGAGCTCCGCGGCAAGCGCGGATATCATATCTACCTGCGAAACGCCAAAGGTCTCATCCAGGAACCGTACAAGAACGGGGAAGAGGATGTTGAGGCCGTTCCGGGAACCGATATCGTAACCACCATAGACGCAGATCTCCAGCAATATGGCCAGAGGCTCATGCGCAACAAGGTGGGCTCCATCGTGGCCATCGAGCCGTCAACCGGGGAGATACTGGCCCTGGTGTCCAGTCCCGGCATCGACGTGAATCAGCTTGCCGATATCGGCAAATACTACGAGGCCCTGTCCAAGAATCCGTATAAGCCGATGTATAACCGCGCCGTGCAGGCGTCGTATCCTCCCGGATCGGTGTTCAAGTTGGTGAACGGTCTCATCGGCCTGCAGGAAGGGGTTTTGAAGCCCAATTACACGTATCAATGCAACCAGGGATACCATTTTGCCGATGGTAAAAAGCTGGGCTGCCACTCTCACAAATCGCCCCTTAACATGGACGAATCCATCATGATGTCCTGCAACGCGTACTACTGCTACGTGCTCAAGAACATCCTGGAGAATCCCAAGTACGAGAATGTGTCGGAGGCAGTGGACAAGTGGCACGACTATGTGGAGAGTTTCGGCTTCGGGCACAAGCTGGGGAGCGATTTTCCCGCGGAGCTCAGCGGAAGCATCCCCACATCCAAGACCTACAACAGGGCCTACGGAAAGGGCCGGTGGAACGCCACCACGGTGATATCCCTGTCCATCGGCCAGGGAGAAATCCTGGCAACGCCGCTACATCTGGCAAATCTGTGCGCCACAATCGCGAACCGGGGATACTACTATACTCCCCATATCGTGAAGGCATCGCCCGGTGTGGAAATCGACCCGAAGTATTACGAGAGGCATTACACCATGGTGGACACCACCCACTTCTACAAGATTATCCCGGGTATGTGGAGGGCTGTGAATTCCGGCCCCGGCAGCGGCGCAACCGCATCCGTGGCGCATGTGGATTCACTGGACATCTGCGGCAAAACGGGCACGGCCCAGAATCCCCGCGGTCCGGACCATTCGGTGTTCATCTGCTTTGCTCCCCGGAACAATCCCCAGATCGCCATCGCCGCATATGTGGAGAATGGCGGTTTCGGTGCTGCCTATGCTGCGCCAATCGCATCGCTCATGGTGGAGAAGTATCTCACGGGCAAGGTAGAAAGGAAGGATCTGGAAGTGCGGATGAGAACGTCTAACACTTTATATAGGGTAAGGACCAAATGATAGACGGCAATTCACATCAGAGAGGTCTCGCTCAATCGGTAGACTGGCACCTTGTGGTGTCATACCTGCTGCTGGTTCTCATCGGCTGGCTGAATATCTATGCGTCCATCCATTCCACGGGGCCCTCGTCTATCTTCGACTTCAGCGCCCGATGCGGAAAGCAGTTCGTATGGATTCTCACGGCTTTCGGCCTTGCGGGACTGATCCTGTTCGTGATTCCGGCGCACTGGTGGGAGGGGCTTGCCGTGCCGATATTCATAGGGGTGCTGCTACTTCTGATAGCGGTTATTTTCCTTGGAGTTGAGGTGAAAGGCTCACGGTCCTGGTTCGAGTTCGGATCGGTTCGTTTCCAGCCTGCGGAAATATCGAAAATATCCACCTCGCTGATGCTGGCGGTGGTCTTGAGCCAGAACGGCTACAAGATGGGCCGGATGAAGGATTTGCTGTTCACCCTCGGGGTTATCGGCCTTCCCATGCTCATCATCCTGGCGGAGAGCGAGACAGGTTCGGCACTGGTGTATCTGGGATTCATCTTCGTGCTGTACCGGGAGGGACTCAGCGGCTGGTGGCTTGGACTCATAGGTCTTGTGATAGTGCTGTTCATTTCCACTCTCACTGTGGGCACATACGGGTCCATATTGATTCTGATAGGGGTACTGACCCTGTGCGCAGCCATTTATGCGCCGCGCGGTGAGGGCTGGACCCGGTTCCTTATCGGTGCCGGCTTCGTTCTGATGATGGCCCTGCTGCCCAGGATCTGGGGCGCGATGCAGGCGGGCATTCAGGCAAAGGTGGACTGGATGACGAACGTCACCTACGTCCCCCGCGCCCATGAGAGCGGCAAGTATTTCTGGAGATTCCTTCTGAAGATACAGCCCATGCACATCCTTCTGGTGCTGTGCCTTGCTTTAGTGCCGCTTTTGGGCGTTGTGGCGTACAACAAGCGGGATACGGTCCTGGGCCTTTCGCTGGCAGCGTTCGTGGTCGGTATCATCCTGGTATTCTCCACCAACTTCATCTTCGAGAAAGTGCTGCAGGACCACCAGCGAAAACGAATAGAGGTGCTGCTGGGAATAAAGGACGACCCTTCAGGAGTGGGCTATAACGTGAACCAGTCCAAGATTGCCATCGGCTCGGGCGGTTTCTTCGGCAAAGGCTTCCTCAGTGGAACTCAAACCACATTCGGCTTCGTCCCGGAGCAAACCACGGACTTCATCTTCTGCACGGTAGGCGAGGAATGGGGCTTTGTGGGCTGCCTGTTCGTGATACTCTTGTATGTGTTCATGATAGCCAGGATAATCCTGGATTCGGAGCGATGTCGAACGCCCTTCACACGGATCTACGGCTACTGCGTTGCGGCCTGCATCTTCATGCACCTGTTCATCAACGTTGGCATGACCATCGGCCTTATGCCGGTTATCGGCATCCCCCTGCCCCTGCTCTCCTACGGTGGCTCCTCCCTCTGGGCCTTCACCGTGCTCATCTTCATCTTCATCGCCCTGTACCGCCTGGAGAAGAAGTACTATTAAGCTTTTGGCGTTTGTGCGCTGCGCGCCGGTGGCTCTGGTGTGAAATGCAACTCGCTATAAATCAATAATTTGCGCGTTTTATGGTGGGAATATTTCCCACCACGATTTGCATAAGTGGCTGGCAGCCAACCACTTGCATTTCACGCCCCAAATCGCATTATTTTTTCACCCGAAGGAAAAAATTTGTATCTTTGCATCCCCAACCCCCGCCTTGGTGGTGGAATGGTAGACACGAGGGACTTAGACACATTTGAGTGCACTCTCTGAAAAGAGAGATGTAGAATGTCGTAAATTCAAGGAAGCCTTAACAGGTAATGCTGATGGTAATCTTGAGCCAAGCCTTTGAAAAAAGGAAGGTGCAGAGACTAGACACGACACACCTAAAGAGCCCCGCTCCATGGTGAAGGAATAGTCCGGACCACAAACAGTAATGGTGGCGAAAGCCATAGTGGCACGAAAATCCCTTGGCCCGAAACGGCCGTGCGGGTTCGAGTCCCGCCCGAGGCACATTAAAGACTTTGTAATCTGCTAATTATCAAGCACTTACAAAGTCTTTAATTTTTCTATCCCCCAAATTTGGTCGCATTTGGTCGCATTTTTATCCCCGATCTTTGATTGGCATATTGGAAAATTAAAAATCCATTGAATCCATATACATTTCTTGATCAAGTTCTCTATCGAAATCTGTTTGTTCTTGCCAGTCAATAATAATAGACTCCGCAGACTGTAAATGATCCTTAAGCAAGGAGGTTTTAATATGGGTCGCTAGCTTGGCTAATTGATCGTCGTCTGGACTATTCTGAAGTGCTTTTTGATTCTTATTATAATTTGCTTCATATATAGGTCGAAGGAAAGGACTAATGGTAAATGATGGATTGTCTGTCTTTTCCTTTCCTCTACCAAATAGTCTTTCAATAAAGGACGGCTTTTTTTCTTCTATCAAAGCCGATTTAGAATTCCAATAAAGATAAATCATAAAACCCCAAACTTGCCTAGCAGCAGAAGAAGGAACGTAGTATTGCATTGTCAATTCTGCAACCTTATTAAAACACTCTTTCCGATAAAGGAAGCAAAAACAATAAGCTAAGATTTCGGTTGATAGATATTCCTTGGGATATTCACTTTCCGTTTCTTCTCGAACGAGATATCGGATAAGCGTATAATATACCATTAGTATAAAGCGCTCATAATTCTTATCCAAAGTAATATCATCCAGGAGTGCCAAATAAGAGATGAATAATGCTTTAGAAAAACAATAATAGTCTTTCTGCTCCTCACACAAGTATGGCTCTCTTTGTAAGAGACTATACAACTTTCTTGCATCAGCCTGAATTTGATGAGGGTCTTTAACCTGTTCAAATAAAGAACAAATGTTAGAGGAAAGTGCGGAGATCTGATTTGTCATAGTTTAGGGCCTTTATAAACGTCTATGCTAGAATACAAATATAGTTCTTTTTGGCTATCACAACAAATTTCGTTTCCAGACATAGAAAAGAAACAAACACTATAGAGTATTGTATCTATTTGGATTATATGGCAAAAGAATATGGTTCATTTGGTCGCATTCCTGAAAAATTGGTCGCATTTGGTCGCGTTTTTATTTCCCAATAATCCCCAATAATCCCCAATAAAGATAGAAGCCCCACGACAAAGGCAACAAAACATATAATTATTTCAGATATTCATCTATCTTTGCAGTGAATAATAGTGCAATCATGAATAAATTGTATATTATATGGCTTTGTTGTGTTTCCCTGCTTTGGGGATGCGGCAAACATAACGCTGAAGAAAAAGATAGTTATAACGGTCCGCCCTTAATCCAGGTACAACTCTTTGATTCCAAGTACTATGCGATAGACGAGAGGGTCATTTCCGTGTCTTTCTCCGGTGAAGGGCAGGAGATAGCTTGGGCAGAGGATGATGTCGCCCTTCAGCCCCGAATCCGGCACGGAAAATGGAATGCGGAGGTGAAGGAAATTTCCGTTGATCCCGGACATTTCTCCGGCATTTTCACCGTAGTCACCAGCCGGTATACCTACTCCTTTTCCAAAGTATTCGAAACCGCACAGAACAAGAAAGTGGAAGTACTCCTCGATTTTGCGGCTCCCGACCAACAGCCCAAACGGAAGGTCGGAGTGCTCGGAGACTCCATTTCCTCCTTTAAGGGCGCCATGTGCAATAACACCTATTCCTGCTTTTATCCCGATGAAGATCCGAATGTCGCTTCGGGCAACAATGAAGCGGTCGACAGTAAAACGAAGACGTATTGGTGGATCCTGGTGAATGACCTGATGAAAAACGGGACCATGGACGCCAATTCCTCGTGGGCCGGGAAAAGGGTTATTCATGAGACGAGCAACGGCTTGCCCGCCGGTCTTGTAGACAGGGTGGTCGATTTCATCGATCCGGACATTATTCTGATTCACGGCGGGACCAATGACAAGAACAAGGGTACGCCGCTGGGCGATTATGACTATGACCTGCCGATTGATGAGTTGGATGAAAACTGTTTCCGAAGCGCATATATCAAGATGGTTAGATTGCTTCAGGAACGCTACGAGGGGGTTCAGCTCATCCTAATTGTCGGCGACATGCTAACCTCCGATTACGAAAAATCCATTGTGGAAATCGCCGCGCACTACAAAATTCCGTATGTCAATTTCGTCGGATCCCAAATCTCAAAGTGTAAGGGCAGTCATCCCGACTATTCTGGAATGACGTATATGGCGCAGACTGTTTACGGCAAATGCAAGGACTACCTGCCCTAATTGCTTTTTCTCGGTCACTTTTGGTCACCTTGCAGCACATTCGGTCACTTTCGGTCACCTTTTCCGGGAGTTATTTCACCACACCGCACAATGACTTAATTCACGGCAAATCAATACATTCGGTTATTTAAAACAACCCACGATAGCCACCGACACCTAAGCTCCCGCTCTGGGCACAAGAAAAACCTTGTAAGTTGCTGATTTTCAAGCACATTACAAGGTCTTCTTTTTTGCAATTCCCCAAATTTGGTCACCTTTGGGTCACCTTTTTCCAGTAGCTTATGCAGCATCTGCCAAGCCTCTGGTATTGTAGTAGAACACTGTGATGTACTTCCCTTCATTCCAGATATAAGCGGTGTATTCATCCGTTGAGACGACTGCGCTTGCCTTCATCGTTTTGGCAAATCTGCGATGACTCCTCCTATGTCCAGCGAGTTCATCTTCTCCACTAACATTCTTACTGAACGGTCTCGCTGTGGGAACAACATCTCCAGATTCTGTGATGCTGAACTCACGCTGAACAAAATACGGAGCATTATTGTCCGTTCCATCACTCAGTGGCAGACTCTTTGTCATCTCCACTGCATTCAGAATGAGAGTATTAACACTCTGAGCGGAGGAAGAACTTGTCTCTGACTCCTTCATTTCCGGCTTCGAAACATTCTTAATGGCAGGCTCTGACTTCCGCCTCGGCTTTCTCTCCTTCTTCTTAACGGGAATATTGAAGAGAACCACATAAATGGTATTACCAGAGCCCGTTGCCGCAACACAATTATCTTTTGAAAGAGTCATATAACCCTCCTGGAAAAGTCGCGCATAGGTCTCAAAAGAGGACATTATTATCGGAAGGGTATCTTCATCCACGAAAAACCTCCTTGGTTCACCTCTGAGATCAACTGTTTTATAATTCTTCTTAAAAGTGAACCTATCATAAAAAGGTGTATTTGCCGGTGTCCCTATGGTGGAAGATATTTCTTTTGCTTTCTTAATCGCCTTTTTCAAAAGCAATTCTTTGTGTTTAGCCTCCTTAACATCGGTTTCGGTGACTGCGTAACTAATCTCACCATTTGGTTTGACTACTTCTGGTTTTACAAGAGCACCTTCAGGGAAATGATACATTCTAACCATAATGGTATTCTGGCTCTCGTTTATGACAAGATAATCATCGGTTGCCACCAGCACCTCCATTTTCCTAAACAACCTATAGTATTTTTCAGACGCATCCCGAAAATCCTCAAGGTCCTTCCTTCCCATATTCCGCCACGTGGGATTAGAATAACCAGGTTTAGCGGTATCTCCATAAGCATAGCTTGCCTCGACATAATAAGGAGCATTCACATTGATATCATCTGGAGCGGGAAGCGTCTTCATCATCTCAATCGCTTCCTCTACAAGAGCATTCCCCTTTGTTTCCACGATGGTTGTCTCTTCGACCTCGAGCACCTCAGTTTCGCCAGCTGCGTTGTCATCTGAAGGTTTCGCCTCTTCCTGGTCATTCCCGGAGACCATTTCATCCGGCGTATCAGGATGAGGCTCCCCCTCGGAAGATGAAGATTCAGAATCATCCTCACCTTCCTGGGTAGAGTCATCATCAATTGCCCCCAAAGAGGCTTTTACATCGACATCATCCATAGTGTTTGGACAGTGTTCAGGAAGGGCGAGGACGTCCTCGCCCTTGTCCTGATTGTCCTTCTCTTCCTTTGGAGTCTGGTCATCCACATCCCGATGATCGGAAGTACCATAAGGGGTCTCCCTCATCGCTTTCTTCTCAAGGCAGTTCATAATCTCCGCCTTGGAAGCGCCATAGTTGTTCATCTTGGCCACATACTCTTCGGTATGGGCGTCCATCTCTTCCGCTCTTTTTTTCATCATGAGAGGCTTAATCTCACCGACAGCAAGAAGAAATGCGAAATTGAGAGTCACGAGCTCATTGTAGCTCATTGCTGCATAATTGGCCTGATTGACCATTTCTGCCATTTTAAATGATTGTAACATAATTTTTTGAAATTTAATAATTTGACTTATTATACTATGCAACCTGTCCCATGGGTTTCTCCTGTCCCAGCTGTCCCGTGGTCGGGACATTTGGGTCATCTTGGACAGCTTGTTTAGATTCTTCAGGGATTTTAATGTTGGATTCCTTGGCGTAGGCCAGATGCCTCTGGACGGTGCTCTTACCCATATTCATCGCCTCGGCAATCTGCCGAATGGACATTCCGTCACGCTGCATCATCAGGATCTCAAGGATCTCATTCGCAGCTTCGCCACCCGCCAGAGCGTTGAGATGGTCTTCCTCTCGGCCGGTGCCAAGGACATCAAACTTGAGGAATCCATCATCCTTGTTCACATCCAGGAGGAGGACATTGTCGGAGTCATACTGGAATTCACCAGTGCGGACCTTCACCTGCTTCAGATAGCGGAGGTTCGTGTCGTTGGCGCTGCGCGCAAGAGCAATACCCGCATCAAAGAAATTGATGAGCTTGGATGAACCCGCCAGGTCATTCTGTGTGATAGGTTTCCATCCACGGCGCTTGGGCGTGTGGGCGATCACAATTGTAGTGAGTCCATATCTCTTCTTCAGGCGGATGAGCTGCTTCATAAAGAGACTTGCCTTTGCTCCGCTTTCAGTGCCGTTGCAGATGAAGGTGATGTTGTCAATGATGAAGAACTTCACCCCCTGCTTGGCCGCCTTCTCAATGGAATCCAGAGTCTCCTGCTCCAGGTTGGCACCTACCATAAGTTCAGGGTCAATCTCTGCGCGCTGGAAGTTGTCGGGGAAGACGTGAATCTTGCCGGTAGCGGAATCGGTATACCTCATCTGGAACTGTTTTGATGACAGCTCCAGGTCAACATAGAGGACCTTATCAGTCTTTGCGATGCTCTCGGCAATCTGGGTGGCCAGAATAGACTTACCTACGTTGCTCGCCGCAAAGATTACGGTGTTTTCATACTGGATGATAAGGTCATAGAAATACATCTTCGGATCAGGTGTCTTCAGACTTTCCTGGATCCAATCGTTAGCTGCCTTGATACTAAGAAGGCCGGCGTGCTTCAGATTGCGACGCGCAACCTGGGTGGTCTTCTCCTGCACTCCCACAGGAGAAGAACCCATTGAATTTGTTTCTTTTAACATAATACTATCATTTAAAAAATCGGTTTTCTCACAGTCCCCACTGGAACGCCACCATAGGGGTGGTTGTCCCAACCTGTTTCAATGGGGTAATAGAATGAAGAGTCCAGAGGGTCATCTTCAGCATCATACAACACGGAGTTCATATAGTCCTCCTCATTCAGATCAGAAGCCCAATTGTCATTTTCCTCAACTTCAGTAACGGAGGTCTCAAAGACTTCTTCATCAGGAGCAACTACAGTGGTGCAGTCCTGAACGATGTTCATCTGCTCAACTTTCTCCTTCTCAAGTTTCTCTTTCTCTCTCCTGGCCTTTTCAGCAGGAGTCTGGAGATGGATATGGTATTCCTCAAGAATCTCATCCTCAAGGTCATAATAAGGGAGCAGTGCGATCACTCCCATCTTTCCATGTCTTTTAAGAAAAGTGCTTACCTTTACATTATGACCACCATCTTTGATGATGTCATCTTTTCCAAGAGTAATTCCACTGAAGAACTCTTCTTCACTGTCCTTAATGACAGTTTTGTACTTAATATCTTTCATTTTTAATTTAAATTGTTTTGTTTTTACTTATATGCCTCTAGAATGGGGCTATTCTAAACATAACAAAGACTCTCCCGATTTTTGGGGAAATTTTATCTTCGCGCTTATTCTTTATGATTTCTTTGTTAAAACCACACCGGGTGAGGCCCGGTGTGGCATTCTTACTCTTACTCGTCGTAGACACTGCACCACTCACCGTCTTCGTCCTTCTTCCAGTTCTCACGATCGTACTCGTGAGTGCGGAAGTAGTATTCCATCTGCTGATCGACAGAGATGTCACCATTCTTCGCGATCGCATCGTACCAAACCATGTTGGTCACCTTACCACCAGTGATGGTGTATTCACCGCAGTAGAGTTCAGTCTGCTCATCAGAGAAGATGACGTTGAACGTGACCTCGGGGAAAGTCAGAGAGAGAATCGTGATAGCCGGAAGAGGCGTATCAGAAGGAGTGTTGAAGAGGATGCGATTAGGAGCATCGACAGCCTCATCGTGGATTGTCTCGGCGTCCTGAATCGGACCCCAGTACTTCATTCTCCAAGACATCCAATCAGGGACAGAGATCGGATCCATACCCTCAGGATAGGGGAGGTTCTTAATCTCAACCTGGCGATTGCCCTTGAGAGCTTTCGGCATAGGGAAGATTGACTGGAGGGAGATAGACTCACCATTGGCTCCCTTGATGTAGTTACGGACCTGAGCGATCTGCTCTTCGGTTCCATTAATGGTGAGAATGTTGCTAACAAAGTTAGGCATAGGGCGTTTTGTGCGCTTGACCTGTACTGCGCACGAGGTGTTAAAAGATTAATAATTAAGATGATTGGCAGTGTAATGACTGACCGGCATACCTTATTATATATTGAGCTAGGCGAGCCCGGTAAGGGGTGGCGGGCCTTTCTTTTAAGACTGATGACCTGTGACGTGAAGGCCCACCCAAGTGGAAGTCACAATCAGTCTCCATATTGTCAAAGAACTTCTTTTGTCTTGTCCGACAGTGCAATTATCCGGGGGTACTTGTTTGTCAAAACTGTACACCCTAAATTCTTCTGAAAAAGTCAATCAACCTGGTTTCAGAGGGGTTTCGCAGAGTCTTCAAAGAACTTTTTACCTTTCCCGGTAATGCAAAGGTGAGGGGGTAGGTGTTCGTGAAAACTGTACACCTTGAATTTTTCTGAAATAGTCGATCGACCTGGTTTCAGAGGGGTTTCGCAGAGTCTTCAAAGAACTTTTTACCTTTCCCGGTAATGCAAAGGTGAGGGGGTACCTGTTTGTCAAAACTGTACACCCTCCATGAGCAGAAAATTTTTTGCTCACGTTGTGATTATTCGATAACTTTGATTGTTAGAAGCAAGTAATCATATGGCCAAGACAAACTACAGAGAATGCTGGTGGTTGGTACAAGCCGTCACTGGCGAAGATGGCAGTTATCAGAATGGATCTGGATACAGTTTGCGGAATCTCCTTGACCTTGATCCGCCTGGATTCAGCATGGATCGAGATGTCCTATATGACACCGGTAACATTAGGTCTGTACGTATGAAGGATAAATTTCGTCAAGCCATTATGCGATGGCGGGCGATTATCTACAATGAGTTTGGTCTCGCAATCTTACAGGTGTCCGATCCCGGAGTAATCGCAAAGAAGGGCGGCGGCGGATACTACTATTATCTGGCTAACCCAGAACTCTTGGACAAGGGAGGGAAGACGCTTAAAGAACTCATAGAGTTTCTTGCGGACTCGGAAACCCATAGGGACTCCTGGGTTACCGTGGGACAGATAGAAAAGCATTATCGGGCAAGGACAGCCTCCATGGGTTATATCGCTGCCGGCGGAGCGCCAACATATGGATACCTCTCAAATGAAGGAACATCCTATAGAACCATTCTGGGCAAAGAGAATCTGGTGCTGATACAGTTCGCCATGCAGTTCGGAGAAGTCCTGACCATCAAGTACGGAAAGATTCGGAACGGCGTAGACATCAATGCTCCGTACTCCCTGGAACCTTACCAGTTGAAGGAAATAGAGGGGCGCTGGTATGTCATCGGGAACATTTATCCTATTGGGCACAAGGAACAGGCAGAACTGGCGGTATACGATTTGGGGAGATTGCAATTCGCTGATGAGGAGAATCCCGATGTCCTTTATGAGCCGGTCGAGGGGTTTGATATCAATGAGAAGATACAGGTTGACTTCGCTTCGAAGAGGAAAATGGGGCAAGTGATAGCTTTGAAATTGACCACCCACACGAGCGAACTTGCCAAGTATTTTACAGATACTCCGTTATGCTCAGCACAAGTTGACGGACAGGGTGGTACATTTAAAATCTACATCCGTCTCAGCAATGATCTAATTGTCCAACTCGGCGCATACGGAGCGGAATTATCTTTTGAGGTTATACACCATACGGAACTACATCCCGCATTGAACCTCTTTAGAAACACAGGTGAATAATCAATCACATGTATAACAACTAATTCTAATACAACTATGGCAATATTCTACCACGGGACTCCCAAACTATTTGACAGATTTGACCTTTCTCACGCACTTGAGGGTGATGGGAAAGTAAAGTTTGGTTATGGCGTGTATGTTACTGAACGATACGCCACCGCAGCCCATTATGCAGCAGGGCGAGACAAGGTGGTCGATCCTGACAAGCACTATTACGTCTATACTATTGAAGTACCGGATAAGAAGGATGATAACTATCTCCGGTCCATTGGTGATGTCCACCCCAGTATTATCAAGCGGGCGGAGAAAAAGATAGGTGAAACCATTCCTGCAGAAGTGACCAGTAGTGGGAAACTGTTCAGAAAGTGGATAGGTAACCGCTGTATAGGTATGATAGGAACAGCAAAGAAGCTTTCTGGTTCTGCAAGCCTGGAGGCAGAGAAAGCAGCGACAAAGTTCCTCCTGGAGATAGGGGTGGATTTCCTTGAGTGGCCGGTAGCACAGACTGTTCCTGATGGTCTCCAGAACCGCGCCGTCCTGGATGACTCGGCAGTAAGAATCACCAAGATAGAAGAGGTCCAGCTGGACGACAAGATGCAGCTCATAGAAGGATCTCAGAAAAAAGTTCAGTAATGCATGTTAGGGAGTTGATTGAGAACAACTATCCGGAGTACTATTCCTGGAACAAATACCCCGCTTCAGAGACTATCGCTTTCAGCAAGGTAAATGATGAGTGGGGCATATTCAGCAATTTCGCACGAACAACACCGATCGTAATAGATGGGGTCTCCTTTGATTGTACAGAGAGACTGTTTCAGGTGATGAAGTTCGATGACACTGCTGCCAGAAAACAGGTACTATCTTTCCCTCCAGGACAAGGAATGAAGATGAAGACAAAGCCCCTGGAAAAGAATCCCGGGGTGAGAAAGGACTGGGGAAAGGTGATTGTGGATGCCTTGAAATGGTGCCTGATGCTCAAGTATGAAAATAGCGCAGAGTTTAGACACGAACTAGAGAGGAGTAAGGGCAAGTATATCGTGGAAGACCAGAGCACCTTCACCAAACCTGCGGACACATATGGTGCTAAACTGACTGCAGACGGGACAGAGTATTCTGGCTCCAATCTGATGGGAAGGCTTCTTATGGAGCTACGAGACAAAGGTAGACTAGATTACATTCTCCCTAAGGAATTGACAGACTTTTCAGACCTACGATAAAATCGATACTCGCAAGGAGATGGGTAATACTCATTTCCTTTTATTTCACCACGCTTTCGCGAATTGCGAATACGATATCGCGATACTCTGTCCATATATTTCTTCAGATTTCGCACGCGCCGCGATAATTCTCGCGAGGTTTCCCCACCAAACTCCCCGGGGGTTGGATACTTTTGATGGGTGATGTCAAGTCTCTAGAGGAAATAAGAAGACCGAGAGCAATAAACTCTCGGTCCGTGGTGAATATGATTATGAAACGTGCCTGAGGGCACCGGGTGATAGATATGGGGTCTATCTATAGGGTGAAAGGGGCCATTTTGAATATGTTCCGCCGGCCCCTAATCTTATCATTCGGACATCCATTCCATTAAAATGAGTCCCAGTAGGTCTTCATAGAGTTCCTGGGAAATGATGAAATCATCCCTTACTCCACCATCCAGGTATTCCTGCGGGATACGTTCCACTACGGGATAGAGTTTCAGATTGAGTTTTCTCTTGCATAGGTTACCTTCAGTTTCCATCTTCGCTGATTTGCAAAAGCACTTCTCGCCGTGAAGATACCAGTAGTATCCATCTTTATCCTTTTCTGTGGTGTATCCCGACGGCGTCTCACCGTTTAATACAACTTCTTCCACCATCGCCAGGTATCCGAGGTATGAGTTTAAGTCTCTTATCCGGTCTTCGTCAATCTCGCGATCCGTTATCACACCGTAAATGTGACAGTAACCGGGCTCGCCATCCCAGATGAAACTCTTTGGTAACCATAGCGGGCGGTTGAACAGAACCACACCATATTCCTGGTTCTCCGTCTGTTTCTGCGCCAGTCTAACGAGGTTTTCCATCAATGATTTGCAGACGATGAAACTCTCTTCCCGGCCACATTCAATACAATCGACTCCCGCTTCATCGATGTCTATGACGGATACGGTGAAGTCAAGAGCAAGTCTTTTTCTGCATCTCCGTTGTATC
>JAEEGJ010011383.1_pt1 | contig 22609 bp, 19 predicted proteins | sample 8958761 | NCBI WGS metagenome assembly JAEEGJ01 (sample SAMN16246546, study PRJNA631951) | gut metagenome | biome: gut microbiome; feature: rumen; material: RS-attached | host: Bos | place: Iran: Karaj | collected 2018-10 | reverse complement strand
TCCGAGGCATCATCGCCTATTTCAAGATTGTAAATGGTGTGATTCGTCAGGGTGACCTGGTGAAGTTCTTCAATACCGGAATGGAATACGATGCCGACGAGATTGGTGTGCTGAAGATGGATATGATTCCCCGTAAGGAACTGCGTACTGGCGATGTGGGCTATATCATCTCGGGTATCAAGAATTCGAAGGAGGTGAAGGTGGGCGATACCATTACGCATGTTGCCAAGCCCTGCGACAAAGCTATTGAAGGCTTCCAGGAAGTGAAGCCGATGGTGTTCGCAGGTGTTTATCCCATTGATCCCACAGACTATGAGAACTTGCGTGCATCACTTGAAAAACTGCAGCTCAACGATGCTTCGCTGACCTTCTCACCAGAGAGTTCCGTGGCCCTCGGTTTTGGCTTCCGCTGTGGATTCCTTGGATTGCTCCACATGGAAATTATACAGGAACGCCTTGACCGCGAATTCGATATGGATGTCATTACCACCGTGCCTAATGTGTCGTATATGTGCTACACGAAGCAGGGTGAGGTGAAAGAGGTGCATAACCCCTCCGGATTGCCAGATCTGACGCTTATCGATCATATCGAGGAACCGTATATCCGTGCCTCGATTATTACGGCTGCCGACTTTATCGGTCCTATTATGACACTTTGTCTGGACAAGCGAGGCGAGCTTATTGATCAGCAGTATGTCAGCGGCAATCGTGTGGAGATCCACTTCATGCTCCCGCTGGGTGAAATCGTGATCGACTTCTACGACAAGTTGAAGTCTATCTCAAAAGGTTATGCCTCGTTTGATTATCACATCGACGGTTTCCGTCCTTCGAAGCTGGCGAAGCTCGATATCCTGCTTAATGGCGAGCCTGTGGATGCTCTCTCTACACTCACGCATCAGGACAATGCCGTGACCTTCGGCCGTCGTATGTGTGAAAAACTCAAGGAGCTCATTCCGCGTCAGCAGTTCGATATCGCCATCCAGGCGGCTATCGGGGCGAAGATCATCGCCCGCGAAACGGTGAAGCAGGTCCGTAAAGATGTGACGGCTAAGTGCTATGGTGGTGACGTGTCGCGAAAGCGTAAACTGCTTGAGAAGCAGAAGCGCGGAAAGAAGCGCATGAAACAGATTGGAAATGTGGAGGTGCCTCAGAAAGCCTTCCTTGCAGTATTGAAATTAGACTAATAACATATTTATATATTTTATAGACCTATGGCTACTGTTAGTATTACTTCAAGAGACGTTGCCCGTGAGTTGGCCCGTCGTTACAGTACAATGACTCACGAGGAGCTTGATTTGCTGGAAAGCATCCTCGTGCCAATGAAATTTTTGAAGAACGAAATGATTCTCCGCGAAGGAGAAACCTGTACTAATATCTACTGGGTGGTGAAGGGCTTGGTGCGCCAGTTCTATTATAAGAATGGTAAAGAAGTGACAGAGTATATGGCTACCGAGAATAGCATAGTGATGTGTATCGAAAGCTTGTTCCTCGAGCAGCCCACTCATTTGCAGATCAAAGCCATCGAGCCTTCCATCCTGATTGCGATTCCCAAAGCTGATTTGGAGGCCGTCGCTATGAAGAGCGTCAACATTCAGATCCTTTATCGTAAGATACTTGAGGAATCGCTCATCCTGTCGCAGATTCATGCTGATATGTTGCGCTTTGAGAGTGCGCAGGATCGTTATCATAAGCTTATCAAGCGTCAGCCGCAATTAGTGCTCCGTGCGCCATTGGTCTATATCGCCAGCTATTTGCAGATGACGCCTGAGACGCTTTCGCGCGTACGTACGGCTGCACTGATGGAAGATAAATAAAATAAAAGGCTCTCCAAACGGAGGGCCTTTTTAATTTCTTCTCAGATAGAGGGAATTATCGATGCAATTCGGCAACTCGTTTTTGTAATGTGTGACATAGATGAGCGTGCAGTCAGGATTGTCATACATATATCGGTCTACGATAGCCTTTACCAGGTTGCGGTTGCAGAGGTCGAGTCCATGAAGCGGTTCGTCGAGAATCAGCAAGTCAGGACATTTCACGAAAGCGCGAGCCAGCAAAACCAGCCGCTGTTCACCACTCGACATTTCGAGGAATTTGCGATCAACCAGATGCCCGATGCCAAATACGTTCATCCATTCAATACATTGGTCTTTTTCCTTTTGAGTCGGTGTGAAATAAAGCCCTATGGTATCTTTCAGTCCACTGGCCACAATCTGTAGGGCAGGGATGTTCTGTTTGTAGCTCCGATGCATCTCGGGCGATATGTAGCCGATGCGCTTTTTGATGTCCCAGATGCTCTCGCCAGAGCCACGCCTGTGCCCGAACAGCGAGATGTCGCAGGCATAGCTTTGCGGATTGTCAGCACAGACGAGTGAGAGTAGGGTGGACTTGCCTGAGCCGTTTTGCCCGGAAAGTGCCCAATGCTCGCCCCTGAGCACCACCCAGTTCAGATCCTTCAGAATGGTCCGCTCACCATAGCGGATGGTTACGTGATTGAAACTGATCACCTGTTGAGGTATCGGTGGCAGAGGTGTTGTTTCCTTTACCTGGATGGCATGCGGGCAATGATCAATCTGGAAATCCGTTTTTACCTTGATGTCAGAAACCACGCGGAGTTTGTCTAATCTGACGACGCGAGTGATGAACGCTGGTATTTCGTCCATCTTCGATAGCACCAGTATGATCTGCATGCCTTGTTCCTCTGCAAGCATCTTGAGTAGATCTTTCACTTGGTCTCGCGTTTCTGCATCCAGTCCGATGAAAGGATTTTCTATGATCAGCACCTTGGGGTTGGTAAACAGATTGGCTGTGAGTTTGTATTTCCGTAGTTCACCACTGCTCAATAGTATGATATACTTATCAAGCAGATCTTCGAGATGGAACAGCTGATAGAGGTTCTTTTGGAATTCTCGGCGCTCAGGCGTATCCTCACCAGCTAACAGGAATGCCTCTTCGAGCTTCTGGCCAACGGTGGGCGTCTCTTCGTCGATCTCCATCTGATTCCAGCGCTGTTGGAGGAAATAGGTGCGATCATTGTCACCGCCGTAGGTATCGCGGAAGGTGATATGCTTGAGGTTGTTATACGGTTCGTCGAAAGCATAGTTGATCATTCCGGGAAATACCGGATGTCGCCCTGTGATCATATCTACAAGCATTGATTTCCCAGCTCCATTTCTACCAACGATAGCGATATGTTCACCCTCGTTGAGGCAGAAATTCACGGGTTCAGCCAAACTCCATTCCGGTTTCCTGGCCCTTGCGTTCACCAGCTCAATCGTCTTCATCCTTCGTTTTGCGTTTTGACACTTTCTCTTTGTTCTTGTTCACGAAATCCTTCCAGCCCCGGTATTTCACATCGCTCTCTGGCCTGCCCATCTGCAGATAGTGGCAATAGGCTGCAGCGAGGGCATCCGTCGCATCCATGAATTTCGACATGTCTTCGTTGGGTATCTTCAGCAGCCGTTGCAGCATGCCCGCCACCTGTTCCTTCGAAGCCCCGCCATTACCGGTTAATGCCATCTTGATTTTCATCGGCGCATATTCGTGGATGGGCACACCGTGATGAATGGCTGCGGCGATGGCAGTACCTTGTGCACGACCCAGTTTCAGCATCGACTGTACATTCTTGCCGAAGAAAGGTGCCTCGATGGCCATCTCGTCGGGCAGGAAGCCGTCGATGATGCTGGTTACGCGCTCGAAGATGTGGCCGAGCTTCAGATAGGCATCAGGAAACTTCCGCAGGTCGATGACACCCATCGTTATCATCTGCGCCTTTCCGTCCACCACCTTCAGCAGACCATATCCCATCAGGTTCGTGCCTGGATCGATACCTAAAATGACTTTCTCCATTCAGGCTGCAAAATTACTACTTTTATTCCGATTTCCCAAAATTTTTGTTGCATATGTTAAGACATAATAAGGCCCCGCATCCCTGCGAGGCCCTAACGTATCTTCGTTATACACGAATAGTTAACTTACCACCACGGGGAATACCACCACCATTTACATTCTCTAACTCTTCCATTGTCAGAGCGCGTGCGCTCATTTCATTCATCTTTGCCATAATCTTATAATTTTTAATTGTTATACTTACTGTTTTTTGACGATGCAAAGTTACGTCGTTTTTCTTCCGATTCCAAGAAATTTCACAGATTCTTCTCAAACTTGTGTGGACAAACACCTGCCCTTTGGCCAAATCGGGGAATTTGCTGCGAAAATTGTCCAGAAGCACATGTCGCAAAGTGTCCTGACCCTTCTGTGACACTGTATGTGACAATCAAACACCCGGGGACGGTTCTTTTTTGTTTGACTGATTCCGCTGACGGCGCAGCGGGTCAAACAGGAAAGAACCGTCCCCTCTATGTTCAGTTTCCAGTTGTTGATGTCTTACTCTGCAAACAACGTATCGAGCAGTTCGTAGAATTTGGGATCCTCGCCGATGATGGTTGACAGCACCTTGCCGTTGGCGATAATGACCTTCGTGGGGAAGGCGCTGATCAGATAGTCGGTGAGTACTGCCGAGCCTTTTTTCACGCCTTTTCTTTGTGCTTTCGAATTTTTTGACTAAATTTGCACCATCAAACCAATAAAACAGAAATATTATGGAGATTATTCTTTCACTGATTCTTGGATGTTTGGCCGGCTTCTGCGCTGGTAAGTTGATGAAAGGTGGTGGCTTCGGCATCATCATGAACTGTGTGCTGGGACTCTTTGGCGGTGTCCTTGGCGGTTGGCTGTTCTCGCTGCTCAACATTTCATGGGGCGGTATTCTGGGACAGCTTGGCACAGCCATCGTCGGTGCGGTGCTCATCCTCTGGCTTGCCTCGCTGATAAAGAAATAAAGTGATGTGCCAGCCCTGCTGCATGAAAAACCAATGAACGACGAGATATTGCAACAGCTGAACGAGAGTCAGCAGCAGGCGGTGGTCTATTGTGACGGGCCGTCGCTGGTGATTGCTGGCGCCGGTTCAGGCAAGACAAGGGTGCTGACGTATAAGATCGCGTGGCTGCTGAAGCAGGACGAGACGATCAGACCCTGGAATATCCTCGCACTGACGTTTACCAATAAGGCTGCCCGTGAGATGAAGGAGCGCATCGGCCGTCTGGTGGGTGAAGAACTTGCCAGATACCTGCAGATGGGCACCTTTCACAGCGTGTTTGCCAGAATCCTCAGGGCAGAGGCCGAAGCGATAGGCTTTAACGCCAATTTCACCATCTATGACCAGAGCGACGCCCGTTCGCTGGTGAAGACGATCATCAAGGAGATGGGACTCGACGACAAGGTGTATAAACCGGCATCGGTGGCCGACCGTATCTCGATGGCCAAGAACCATCTGTTGCTGCCACAGGCCTATGCCCAGAGTGCGTGGGCCCGCGATGATGCCAGTCAGAAGCGCCCGCAGGTGGCTACTATATATATAAGGTACGCGGAACGATGTCGTCAGGCTAATGCGATGGACTTCGACGATCTGCTGGTGCAGACTTGGCTCTTGTTTGAGAACCACGAGAACATCCGACGGAAATATGTGGAGAAATTCCACTTTGTACTGGTCGACGAGTATCAGGATACCAATTACGCCCAGCAGGCCATCGTGTATCAGTTGACGAAGGAGCGCCAGAAGGTGTGTGTGGTGGGCGACGATGCCCAGAGCATCTATTCCTTTCGCGGTGCCAACATCGACAATATCCTGAACTTCCAGAGTCTGTATAAGGATGCCAAGCTCTTCAAACTGGAGCAGAACTACCGTTCGACGCAGTTGATTGTGCAGGCAGCGAACTCGCTCATCAGGCGGAACGAACGGCAGATACCGAAGAATGTGTTCTCGAAGAATGAGCACGGTGAGAAGTTGCAGTTGAAACCTGCCTACAGCGACCGGGAGGAGGCGATGATCGTGACGCAGGACATCAAGCGCATCAGACGGGAGGAAAGGCGCAACTGGAGCGACTTTGCCATTCTGTATCGAACAAATGCCCAGAGCCGAAGTTTTGAGGAACAGATGCGTAAGGACAACATCCCTTATAGGATCTATGGCGGATTAAGCTTCTATCAGCGCAAGGAGATCAAGGATGTGATTGCCTATTTCCGGCTGATTGCAAACCCCAGCGACGAGGAGGCCTTCAAGCGCATTGTGAACTATCCCGCCCGCGGTATCGGCGATACGACAGTAGGAAAAATCATCCAGACGGCGCAGGCCTATGGCGTGAGTCTCTGGCAGGTGATCAAGGAGCCCGTGCTCTTCCCGATGGATGTGAGCAAGGGTACGATGACGAAGATACAGGCCTTCCGCGAACTGATAGAGGGGTGGATAGCTCGTGTGGCGACGGAGGATGCCTATACCCTCGGCCACGATATCATCATGAACTCGGGCATCAGCAAGGATATCTACAGCGGACGGAATCCGGAGGATATCTCACGACAGGAGAACCTGGAGGAGTTTCTGAGTGGTATGCAAGACTTCGTGGAGAGTCGCAAGGAGGAGGATATGGGCGACGAGGTGTATCTGCCGGATTTCCTGCAGGAGGTGGCACTTCTGACCGACCTCGACAGCGATGAGGGCGATTCGAATGACAAGGTGACGCTGATGACTATCCATTCGGCCAAGGGTCTGGAGTTTCCGACGGTGTTTGTCGTGGGACTCGAAGAAAACATCTTCCCCAGTCCGATGTGTACCAACTCGATGCGTGAACTGGAAGAGGAGCGAAGGTTGCTCTACGTGGCCATCACGCGTGCTGAGAAACATTGTATCCTGACTTGTGCGCAGAACCGTTTCCGTTATGGACGGATGGAATACGACACACCCTCACGATTTATCAGAGACATCGATCCGGAACTTCTGGACATTGAGGGCGAATCGCGGGGACAGGGCCGCAGTGCTTCGCAAGCTACGCACAGACAGACCAGTCCCTATGATTCCAGGAGATTCGGGAGTGAGGGACCAGAATGGATGCAGAACCCGCGGCCTGTGGCTACGCAGTTCAAGGCCGATCCGAAACCGAGGGCTGTGGCACCCAGACAACCGGAGAAACCTGTGGATCCCTTCGGACCTAACTTCAAACGGCTGCATCAGGCTGTAGCACCACGTCCGATGGCTTCTGATCCCAGTGCCAGTGACCTGCGCGAGGGTTGCACGATAGAGCACCAGCGCTTTGGCGTGGGTACCGTCGTCAGGATCGAAGGAACGGGCGAGAATACCAAGCTCACCGTTGACTTCCGCAATGTGGGTACAAAACAGCTGCTACTGAAGTTTGCGAAATTCAAGATTATAGGATAATAAAATTAGAGCGACTCGTCATCGGGTCGCTCTATCTGTCGTTTGCCGGTCTTGGGCAAATGTTTCTTCTTACGAAGCCATGCTGCCTTGCGGGCCTCATAGTCCTCATGATGCTTTTCGAGATATCCGTCTGCCATCAGTTGTTGAATCTGGCATAAAGCACACGCAACTTGATCGGATCCTCAGGGGTACCGCGCTTCAGTCGGGTGGTGGTCAGTCCCATCTCATTGACGAGCGCAATAGGCGTCTTGTCGGTGGACGAAGTAGAACTCGTCAGTATGCCCACAGGAACCAACAACGCCTTGTTCCAGTTAGGATGCTTCTCCACCCAGTTAGGATCGTGCTTCAGACCTTCGTGCCGGTCATTATACATCTTGACAATGAGATTATTGATATCGCTGCTATTGGAGAAACTGTAGGCATTCTTGTAGAGCGAGGTATAGAAAGCATACTTGTTGTTGTAGTTCTGATTCTTCTCAAAGAATGAAGTCAGACTGTCTTTCTGTATCAGCAGTGCCCTTTGCGGGGCTGAGAAGGTGTACTTTGAAAGCGGCTCGTAATTGTTGATACGGTTGAAATCGATGGATACGGATAGCAGCGAGTCGTTCATGTGTGACGATTTGATGTCGTCGACAGGGAGGGTGACTTCCGTGAAAATCGCTGCCGGCGTCTTCATAAAGGTACACGAATTGTCGGATTCCACCAACTGCTTCAGCTTTTCTTTGTCGTTCTTCACCGTGATGGTCTGTAGCACCTCGTTGGTCGATGATGCCAACAGGTAGCTGGCAAATTCTTCAAATCCTCCATCTTCTTCGGAATCGTCATAGCCCAGGTAAGTGTAATACACAGAGAACTGTGCCGATGCGAAATACGACATCAAGCCCTGTCCGTCGGTTGACTCGATATAGAATCCCGGACACATCTGATGAATAAAGGCAAAGGAGTTTTTGAAATACTCCGGATGCTTATAGTAGTTGCGCAGGATATAGGTACCATAGTTGTTGTAGCTGACACCGTTCTTATCCGTATAGGGCTGATTGAGCCGGATGGCGATATAGGGGGTATAATCCTTTCCGTTTTTGACGCTGTCGTTGATGGTCATATCATCAAACGTGTACAGATGCGACTTGCTTAGTCCCCCTTGACGGACAAAGCCTTCTTTCACGGGGTCGAAACTCGTATAGTGGATACCATCGGGGATGGGGTGATCGAGCTCGGAAACCTTCAGTTTCATGGCCGTTGTGGAATCGCCAAACGACTTCGACTGATCGAAGAAGAGATAGATGACACAAGAATCGGCCACAATCTCACCTTTCTCATCGCGGCTGGTGATTCTCTCTTCACTGCCCAGATGCGTCTCTTCCATCATATTGAACTGCAACGTGAAGCTGCAGGCAACGGTCGTATTGGTTTCGGGATCAGTGACGCGACCAAGGTAGAGTTCATTATTGTAGGTGTAGACAGAGTCGGGGATATACGACGCCGTCAGCACATTGAATTCCTCGGTCATGACATTGAGATTATCAGTATTGCTTGTGAGCGACATACCGATATTGTCAGTACCTTCGTCGCAAGCGCATATTGCCATTGCAAAACCCGCAATCGCTATGAGATGTTTGAATTTCATGTCGTCTTTAATCGTGTTTATTCGTCTTCACTTTCTTCCGAAATACTAGGGCAAATCGTGTTGTAGAATGCCTTCATATTTTCTCCTATGTTATCCTCTGAATAATTTAATACTGGAATATTCTTTTCGCCGGCATAGCCGAGCAGATCCTTGTTCACGTCCTCGACAGCTGCTACGACACCGTCGCTGTAATCGATGGCCAACTTACTCAGCTCATCGAAGTCGAACTGCTCTTTATAGGGCTTGAGAAGTTCTTCGGTGGCATCGCGGAATTCCAGACAGCGCTTGAAATTGGGATCCAATTGGCTTGTCATACTGTTGGCATAGAGCGAGGTGACCACTTTGGTGTTGGTGAATGAAGGTTCGTCGTGATAGGCCGTTTTGATATAGAACGGCACAACGGCACTCATCCATCCCTGACAATGAATAATGTCGGGCACCCAGCGCAGCTTCTTGACAGTCTCGAGCACGCCTCTCGCAAAGAAGATGGCACGCTCTCCATTGTCTGCATAGTCTGCCCCAGTCTCGTCCTTGTCCATCTGACGCCTGCTGAAATAGTCGTCGTTGTCGATGAAATATACCTGGACTTTCACCGACTGGATGGTAGCTACTTTGATAATCAGAGGATGGTCTGTCTCATCAATAATCAGGTTCATACCCGACAGACGAATGACTTCATGCAACTGTCCGCGACGCTCGTTGATGTTTCCCCATTTGGGCATGAAGGTACGGATCTCGAATCCTTGTTCTTGAATAGAATGTGGAAGGTCTCTACCTAAGAGCGACAACTCGCTGTCTGGTACATAAGGAGCTATCTCCTGATTGATGAAAAGTATCTTTTTTGCCATTCTTTGTTGAATTATGCTGCAAAGGTACTAAAAAATCCTCGTAAAACCGCCATTTGGTTGTTGAATTTAGCAAAAAGTGACACATTTTCACCCGTTTTTTTATTTTTTAGTAAAAAAACCGAAGAAAACTTGCAAGTTTAAATATTTCTTCGTATATTTGCAAAAAATATTTATGTTTTAACCATTAAAGTTATGGCTAAGTATAACATTACAGAGAAAAAAGAGAAGGAGGCAGCTTACCGTGGATTGGTAAGTCCCAAACTGATGGACGAGATGCAGGAGAAGATTATGAACATCATTGTCATGCAGAAAAAATACCGTGACAAAGATTATTCTGCCAAGCATTTAGCTGAGGACCTCGGCACCAATACCCGCTACATCTCGGCCGTGGTGAATGTACGTTTCCACATGAATTACACTTCGTTTGTGAACAAGTACCGCATCGATGAAGCCATGACCATCCTGGTTGACAAGCGTTATCAGGATCTCCGTATGGAGCAGGTTAGCGATATGGTAGGCTTCGCCAACCGCCAGTCGTTCTACGCTTCATTCTTCAAGATCATGGGCATGACGCCTCGTGACTACAAGATCAGTCATCTGGCTCAGCACCCCTCTATGAAAAAGGAAAAAGAGGAGAAAAAGAAGAAAGGCAAGAAAGAGAAGACAGAACGCAAAAGGAAAAAGGAATAGGAGGACTGTTTAGTGGAATTTGAATATCAAGACGAGCGCTTTGCAGATTTGCAGCTTCTGCGCTATCGTCTTAATGGTTTTGACGAATTGTCGCTTCGTCAGAAAATATTAATTTACTATTTGTCGAAAGCGACACTTTTCGGTAGAGATATTACTTTTGATCAATACGGCAAATATAACCTCCGCATCCGCAAGATGTTGGAGGTCGTTTATTGTGATGATGCCATTCCTCATGATACTGCGGATTTCCGTGCATTGGAGACCTATCTGAAGCGTATCTGGTTTTCGAATGGCATTTATCATCACTATGGCTGCGAGAAATTCAATCCCGGCTTTTCGGTAGATTATCTGCGTGGTGTGCTTCGCAAGGTAGACCCGGCTCGACTGCCCTTGAAAGAAGGGGAGCGTCTGGAGGATATGTGTAAGGAACTCTTTCCTGTGATATTCGATAAGAACATCTTGTCAAAACGGGTGAATAAGGCCGATGGCGAGGATCTGGTCCGTACGTCAGCCTGTCATTTCTATGAAAAGGTGTCGCAGAAGGAGGCCGAAGATTTCTATGCCAATATGAAACAGCAGGATGCCAATCCGGACACCCCCATATCGTATGGTCTGAACTCAACTCTGGTGAAAGAAGAGGGTGAAATCAAGGAGCGCGTATGGAAGGCCGACGGCCTTTACGGCCATGCAATCCGACAGATCATATATTGGTTGGAGAAGGCGATTGAAGTGGCAGAAAACGAGGCGCAGAAATCGTATATCTCGCTTCTGATAAAGTATTATAAATCAGGCGATTTAAACGTTTTCAATAAATATTGCATTGAATGGGTGGGAGAGCATGAGTCATCCATCGATTTTATCAATGGCTTTATCGAGGTATATGGTGATCCGTTGGGACTGAAAGGATCGTGGGAAGGACTCGTTGAATATATCGACAAGGAAGCCACGCATCGTACCCAGACGATATCCGCCAATGCCCAATGGTTTGAAGACAACTCACCAGTAGACAGCAGGTTTAAGAAACCTGTGGTGCAGGGCGTCTCGGCCAATGTTATCTGTGCTGCGATGCTGGGTGGCGAGGAATATCCCTCTACGGCTATCGGCATCAACCTGCCCAATGCCGACTGGATCCGTGCCCGCTATGGTTCTAAGAGCATCACCATCAGCAACATTACCGATGCTTATAACAAGGCTGCGAAAGGGAGCGGTTTCAAGGAGGAGTTTGTCATCGACGAGGCCACTCTTAAGCTGATTGAGAAATACGGTGACATCTGCGACGATCTGCATACCGACCTTCACGAATGTCTGGGTCACGGCAGCGGACAACTGTTACAAGGGGTGGATCCTGACAGTCTGAAAGCCTACGGTAACACCATAGAGGAAGCCCGTGCCGACCTTTTCGGCCTTTATTACATTGCAGATGCCAAATTGGTGGAACTCGGGTTGACGCCTGATCTGGAAGCGTATAAATCGCAGTATTACTCCTATATGTTGAACGGTCTGATGACGCAGTTGATACGCATTACACCAGGCCATCAGATAGAGGAGGCCCACATGCGCAACAGGGCACTGATCGCGCATTGGTGTTATGAAAACGGTAACGCCATCAAACTCGTGAAGCGTAATGGCAAGACATTTGTCGAGATCACCGATTACGAGCAGTTGCGGTCGCTGATAGCCCAACTGCTGGCAGAAGTACAGCGTATCAAGAGCGAAGGCGACTATGAGGCTGCACGCAAACTGGTGGAGACCTATGCCGTGAAGGTGGACGACACCCTGCATCAGGAAGTGCTGAAACGCTATCAGAAACTGAATCTCGCGCCCTATAAAGGGTTTATCAATCCGAGGATGCTGCCTGTATACGACGAGAACGGTGCTATCTGTGATATCCAGTTGGACTATAGCGAAAGCTATACACACCAGATGCTGCGCTACAGCACGGAATACGGAACCCTAATATGATTGAGTATGGACATCCAAGCGCAAGTCAAGGAGATTAAGCAGTCGTTTCGTCAGATGATGGATGGGGCTGTTGCCAAATCCATGCGTGACAAAGGTTTGACCTATAAGCTGAACTGGGGGGCCACACTCCCCAGACTTCGTGAGAAAGCCGATGCCTACGGTAAGAACTACGACCTCGCCATTGCCCTTTGGAAAGAGGATGTGCGTGAGTGCAAGATTCTGGCAACCATGATGATGCCTGCTGATAATGTCCTGCCAGAGGTGATCGACATTTGGATGGAACAGATTACCTCGCAGGAGATTGCAGAGCAGGCTGTTTTCAATCTCTTCCAGTATCTGCCTTATGCTCCGGAGAAAGCCTATACCTGGATGGCTTCCGACAAACCACTCTATCAGTTATGCGGGTTTCATATTCTGGCTCGTCTCTTTATGGAAAAACGTGAACCCAATGAGCGCGGTATCAATGAATTCCTGGATCAGGCATTGGTGGCCCTTCAGGGCGAAAACATTGGCGTGAGAAAGGCTGCGATGGCAGCCGTACGTCGTTTCTCCGAACTCGGACTGGTCTATGAACGATTAGCCAAAAGCGCACTAAAACAGATTAATTTAGATTTTTTATAGATAATATCTCTTTTATCTCCATGAAAGTTTGTACCTTTGTGCGGTTTTTGGAATAACAACCGCTGATATGGTAAAAATTGATGTATGGCAAGCTGTTTTGCGTATCCTTGACAGTTATCTTGAGGTGAATAATCATCGCAAGACACCTGAGCGCTATACCATCTTAAAAGCCATTTATAAGACGGAGGGGCATTTCACCCTCGACGAATTGAGCGAACGGCTCATCAGAGACTATAAATTCCGTGTCAGCAGAGCGACGCTCTACAACACCATGAAACTGTTTCTCCAGCTTCGTTTGGTGGTCAAGCATCGTTTTCAGGACATCACGGTCTATGAGGCCAGTTACGACAATATGAGTCATAGCCATCAGATCTGTACGGTATGCGGTAAGGTGACGGAGGTGAAGACACCGAAGATTTCTGATGCGATCGATGAAACCCATCTGAGACGTTTCCGTAAAGATGGATATACGCTATATATTTATGGCGTTTGCAGCACCTGTCAGGCTAAGTTGACAAAGATGAGGAACAAGGAATTGAAAAGAAAACAAACAACAGATAAAAAATGAACAAAGGTAAAGTAGATGTCCTGCTTGGTTTGCAGTGGGGCGATGAAGGAAAAGGTAAGGTGGTCGATGTGTTGACCCCGAATTATGACGTGATAGCCCGTTTCCAGGGTGGTCCTAATGCCGGCCATACCCTCGAGTTTGAAGGTCAGAAGTATGTACTGCGCTCTATTCCCTCTGGAATCTTCCAGGGCGGTAAGGTGAATATCATCGGCAACGGCGTCGTTCTGGCGCCCGATCTGTTTATGGACGAGGCGAAGGCTCTCGAGGCCAGCGGCCACAACCTGCACGAGCGTCTGCATATCTCGAAGAAGGCACATCTTATCATGCCTACGCATCGTGTGCTCGATGCTGCCTATGAGGCTCAGAAGGGTAAGGACAAGGTGGGTACCACCGGTAAGGGCATCGGTCCTACTTATACCGATAAGATCAGTCGTAATGGTCTGCGTGTGGGTGATATCCTCGATAACTTCGAGGCCAAATATGCGAAGGCAAAGGCCCGCCATGAAGCTATTCTGAAATCGTTGAACTTCGACTATGACATCACCGAGGTGGAGAAAAAGTGGCTCGAGGGCGTAGAATATCTGCGTCAGTTCCCGATTGTCGATTCAGAGCATGAGATCAATAACATCCTGAAGAGCGGCAAGAGTGTGCTCTGCGAGGGTGCTCAGGGAACAATGCTTGATGTCGACTTCGGAAGCTATCCTTTCGTCACTTCCTCGAACACCATCTGCGCAGGTGCCTGCACAGGTCTGGGTATCGGTCCCAACAAGATCGGTGAGGTGTATGGTATTATGAAGGCCTACTGCACCCGTGTCGGTGCTGGCCCATTCCCCACAGAGCTCTTCGATGAGACGGGTAAGACGATTCGTGACCTGGGTCATGAGTACGGTGCAGTCACCGGTCGTGAGCGCCGCTGCGGATGGATCGACCTCGTAGCCTTGAAGTATTCGATCATGGTGAATGGTGTCACCCAGCTCATCATGATGAAGAGCGATGTGCTCGACGGCTTCGACACCATCAAGGCCTGTGTAGCTTATAAGCAGCATGGACAGGAGATCGACTATTTCCCCTATAATATCGAAGAGGGTATCGAACCCGTTTATCAGGAGTTGCCAGGCTGGAAGACCGATATGACGAAGTTTACTTCCGAGGATCAGTTCCCGAAGGCGTTCAACGACTATATTGCCTTCCTTGAGAAACAGCTGGAGACACCCATCAAGATTATCAGTATCGGTCCTGATCGCGACCAAACCATCGTAAGAAAGTAATGGCACAGAAACCTTCGATTCCCAAGGGAACGCGCGACTTCGGACCATCAGAGATGGCTAAGCGCAATTATATCTTCGATACGATCAAGCAGGTATACCAGCTTTATGGTTTCCAGCAGATTGAGACACCTGCGATGGAAACCCTCGGTACGCTGATGGGAAAATACGGCGAAGAGGGTGACAAGCTGCTCTTCAAAGTGCTGAACTCAGGAGATTTCCTCACGAAGGTAAGTGATGAGGAGTTGAAAGAGCGCAATGCCCTGCATCTGGCAGCCAAGCTTTGTGAGAAGGGGCTCCGCTACGACCTCACCGTACCCTTTGCCCGTTATGTGGTGATGCATCGTGAGGAACTGCAACTGCCTTTCAAGCGTTATCAGATGCAGCCCGTGTGGCGTGCTGACCGTCCGCAAAAGGGTCGTTATCGTGAGTTCTGGCAGTTTGATGGTGATATCGTAGGCTCCGATTCGCTGCTCAACGAGGTGGAACTGATGCAGATCGTGGATACTGTATTCACCCGTTTTGGCGTTCGCGTGCAGATCAAAATCAACAACCGCAAGATCCTGACAGGCATCGCAGAAGTGATTGGTGCGGCTGAGAAGATTGTGGATATCACTGTTGCCATCGATAAGCTCGATAAGATTGGTCTCGACAATGTGAATCAGGAACTGCGTGAAGATGGCCTCAGCGAGGAGCAGATTGAAAAGCTTCAGCCCATCATCTCGCTCGAAGGAACGAATGACGAAAAGCTCAATATCATCGCATCGGTGCTGTCATCCAGCGAAACAGGTCTGAAGGGCGTAGAGGAAACCCGTTTCATCCTCGAAACGCTGAAGACGATCGGCTTGAAGAATGAGATTCAACTTGACCTGACTTTGGCTCGTGGCTTGAACTATTATACTGGTGCTATCTTTGAGGTGAAGGCACTTGATGTTCAGATCGGCTCTATCACGGGCGGCGGCCGTTACGATAACCTGACAGGTATCTTCGGTATGCCCGGCATCTCAGGCGTGGGTATCTCGTTTGGCGTGGATCGTATCTTCGATGTACTCAATGCCCTCGATTGCTATCCGAAGGATGCAGTCAATGGGACACAACTGTTGTTTATCAATTTCGGTGAGAAGGAAACGGCCTATTGTCTGCCTACTGTGGCAAAGGCGCGTGCTGCTGGTATTCGTACGGAGATCTTCCCAGACGCATCAAAGATGAAAAAACAGATGTCGTATGCCAATGCCAAGCAGATTCCCTATGTGGCTCTTGCTGGTGAGAACGAGATGGCTGAAGGCAAGCTGACACTGAAGCTTATGGAATCCGGTGAGCAGAAACTTGTCACCCCCGAAGAACTAATTGCGCAGATCAAATGAAGAAGATGCTTGCTATCGTGGCAGCGCTGTTGCTGTTGACATCAGCGATGCCTGAGAAACCCACCACGATCTTTGTAATCGGTGACTCTACCGCAGCCAACAAAGATACCACTGGTGGCAAAAAGGAGCGCGGCTGGGCGATGGTGTTGCAGGAATATTTCGATGAACAGGTGATTACTGTTGACAACCATGCTGTCAACGGCCGTTCTTCGAAGAGCTTCATCGATGAGGGGCGCTGGGACAAGGTGCTTGCGAAGATCAAGCCTGGCGACTATGTCATCATCCAGTTCGGACATAATGACGAAAAACCCAAGGCTGACCGTCATACCGATCCCGGTTCTACGTTCGACTATAATCTGGCGAAGTTTGTGCGTGAGACGCGCGAGCATGGTGGTATCCCTGTACTGATGAACGCTGTCGTGCGTCGCAATTTCTTTGTGAAGGCGCCTGAGAACGATGACGATGAGAAACTCCGCACTCAGACCTTTCAGGATGGTGTGAAGATGGTAGAGGGCGATACGCTCATCGACACCCACGGACTTTACCGTGTGGCGCCCCGTGATGTCGCCAAGCGCATGAACTGTCACTTTGTCGATGCCAATCAGATCACGCACGATCTGGAGCAGGGCTTAGGGCGCGAGGCATCGAAGAAACTACACATGTGGTTCCTTCCTGGTACCGAACCCTCTGAACCGAAGGGTAAGCAAGACAACACACATTATAATATTTATGGCGCCCATCAGGTGGCCCGCCTCTTGGCCGATGCCCTCTGTCAGGAGATTCCTGTGTTGAAGGCTTATCGTAAATAAGGTTGTTTTAGTGCTTTAGAATAAAAAAAGTCTCAGATTACTCTGAGACTTTTTCGGTGATTCGGTTGGGGCTCGAACCCAAGACCTACTGCTTAGAAGGCAGTTGCTCTATCCAGCTGAGCTACCGAACCGGCCTTGCACTCTTTCGAATTGCGGGTGCAAAGGTATACAATTTTTGGCAAACAGCCAAATAATTCCCAAACAATATTTTCGTTAACGTGCGGAGACGTACTTGTGGAGGGTTGCGCGAACGGCGCCAGAACCGGCGTAGAGTTCCTTCACCATACCCTCGATCTGCTCGCCAAGACCTGCCTCATAGAGATCGAGACCAAACACATCCTTGCGGCTGTAGAGGGCCTTCAACGGGCTCCAGTCCTGATCGGGCTTGCCAATCTCGAGTGGGGCGACGATAGCCTGCAATTCAGCCAGCATGGGATCGGGAGAGGGCTCGAAGGTTGTGCCGTCGTCCTTGATACCCTTCAGATAGCGGGCGTAACCGGCTAATGTGAGCGGAATCAGTACCAGATTGCTCTTGTCGAGTCCACGGGCAATATATTTCTTCAGTGTCTCGCCAAAACGGATGGGCAGCTTTTGGCTGGTGTCCATTGCAATACGCTGAGGCGCGTCGGGCATGAAGGGATTGGGCAGGCGACGGTTGATGACGGCGCCGATGAACTCGTACGGATTCAGCACGCCCGGATCAACTACAACGGGCATAGCCTCCATGTAGCCGATCTTTTGTATGAAGGAACGCAAATCCTCGTCGGCCATCTCGGCAGAGATAAGGGTATAACCCAGCATGCAGCCGTAAATACTCATGGCTGTGTGGAGCGGATTCAGACAGGTGGTTACCTTCATGGTCTCTACCTTGTCAACTGTCTCACGGGTAGTATAGAGGGCACCGCCGAGGTCGAGTGGGGGACGGCCGTTGGTGTAGTTGTCCTCGATGACCAGATACTGCACCTCTTCTGCATTCACGAACGGAGCGGTAAAGGTGTGCTTCTCGGTCTCGATGTAGTCGTTGTCGTCGAAACCATCGGCAGCCAGCAACTCTTTCACCTTCTCGTGGGGACGGGGCGTGATCTTGTCGATCATCGACCAAGGGAAAGTGATCTTTGTCTCATCCTTCAGGTAGTCGAGGAAGGCAGCGGGCACGAGGCCGTCGTTCACCCATCGCTCAGCATAGGCGAAGACACCGGCCTTCACCTTGTCGCCATTGTGCGAGCAGTTGTCCATCGACTGTACGGTAAGGGGCAGTTGTCCTGCTTGATAGCGCTCGAGCAGCAGTGCGCACACCTTACCCATCGCGAAGAGAGGCTTCAGTCCACGTGCCAGATCGGCCTCGTTATAGGTATAGCCCTTCTCGGTGATGGTGAAGGAAATCATCTGCAACGAGGGGTTCTTGAAAATCTCTACGAGTCGGTTCCAGTCGGGGAACTGCGGATCAGCCTTCAGGGCTTCGGTCACCGAGGCGATGACTTTTTTCTCGATGGACCCGTCGGAGCAGAGGTTGACACAGAGCGAGAGGTTGTTGTAAGGCGCGTATGCCTTGTCGATGACCTCGAAATCGAAGGTCTCGGCCACGATTACACCACGATCGTACTTGCCGGTGTTGAGCGCATCGTTGAGGATGGCAGCCGGGAAGGCGCGGAAGATGTTTCCACCGCCGAAGTGTACCCAGGTGGGGTTCTTGGCTGTCTTTTCACGAACGGTCTTGATATCAAACTTTGGAAGCTCATAGCCTTTGGCTTCCCACTCTGCGGCGTTATAATTGCCGTTAAAAATATCATTCAGTTTCATAATGATCTGAGTAATCTGATTATTTAATCGAAGAATCCGGGTTGTTTGTATTCGATACCTAATTCACGGTCGACGGTAGCGAGTATGCCCTGTACCTGTCCGAGGGCGAACATACGGCCGAGAAGGGTATAGCCTGCATTGTGGCCGTGACTACTCTCATCCATGATGCCACCAGGCTCATCGGTGAAGGTCATACCGTGATCGACGCGCATGGGCAGTTGGGGATTTTCTTTCTCGAAAATACGACAGAGCTCGATGAGGTCGGCACGTCCGCCCAGGTGAGAGGCTTCTGTGAAGTCACCGTTGGGGAAGATATGGCACGAACGCAGATGAACGAAGTGGGTGCGAGAGGCGAACTTCTTAGCAAGCTCGACCACGTTGTTATAGGCACCAGCCGAGAGTGAACCTGCACAGAAGGTGAGGCCATTGTGTTTGTTGGGCACAGCATCGAGGAACCACTGGATATCCTCCTCGGTACGAACGATGCGCGGCAGGCCGAGAATCTCAATAGGGGGATCGTCGGGGTGAACACACATATTCATGTTGCACTCCTCGCAGACAGGCATGATGGCCTCGAGGAAATACTTCATGTTGGCACGCAACTTGGCCTTGTCGATGCCTTTGTAGAGATCGAGGAAGTCGCGGAACTTCTGGATGGGCGCTTCGTCGTTCTCACTGAAGTTGCCGCTCACGAAACCCTGCGTTTTGATGATGATGGTCTCCACCAACTTGTGGTCCTTCTCGGGTGTCATCGTCTTGGCCAGTTCATCACATTCGGCGATGACACTACGGCCTTGTCCCCAGCCTTCGGGGAACTGGAACTGCTCCCATTCTTCGCGGGCTCCCGGGCGCTTGAGGATATAGATGTCGAAATAAGCAAATTCGGCATAGTTGAAGTATAGGTTTGTGGCACCGTTGGGATTGTCGTGGAACAGATCGGTGCGGGCCCAGTCGAGTACGGGCATGAAGTTGTAGCAGATGCAATGGATGCCTTCAGCTGCAAGATTACGCAGCGACTCCTTATACACCTCAATCTGGTGATCACGGTCGGGACCGCCATATTTGATTGTCTCCACCACAGGCAGACTCTCAACTACGCTCCAGCGCATGCCGTAACTTTCGATATATTCACGCAGGTCGCGGATTTTCTCACGTGTCCAGACTTCTCCTAAGGGTACATCATGCAGGGCTGTAACAATGCCCTCAACGCCGATTTGTCTTAGTTGTGCAAGGGTGATCTTATCCTTCTTGCCAAACCATCTCCAAGTTCTTTCCATATTGTATGATATTAGTTTTTAAAAATTCGGTGCAAAGATACGCATATTTTGTGAATGTGATTTGTCTATTCGTTGCAAATTCATCTTTTTTTGGTTCTTTTTTTTGATTTGCCCACGATGAGTTCCCTAAAGTCTATCTTACGGAGGGGTGCCGAGGGCTTGATGGTCTGTGCGGGAAGACTCTCGTTGCCGAAACGGTCGACGGCCGTTACTGCATAGTTGAGCTGTCGTCCGCCATGCTGTACGGTAAGCTGATTGCTGCGCTGGCGGGTGCTGATCAGATTACGGGTATCGGTGATATCGACGGGGTAGTCGTCCGAGGCATATATATTATAAATAAGGTAGTCGCCTCCGGAATAATCACGGGACAGTTCCCATGTCAGCATATCAGACTTCATACCACGATGCAACTGCGCCTTGAGAGGTACGGAAGGCGAGCGCTTATCATACCAGGTCATGGGTGGTATGAGGGCAGGATTCTTATTAAAGTCTTTCGTGAAGGTATATAGGCCTTTGGTGTTGTCTGTCAGGAACTTAGAACGGAAGAATGTTTGTCCGAGTCCTTGTTCTCTGATGACATACATCTCGCGCTGCATCACCTCCAACGGCCAGTTCCTTTCGCTTGGGTGAAGCATGTAGGCAGCGAGGCCAGGGGCGATGATACGGCCATAAGCGAACTCCTTCCAGTTGACGGCAAATGGGAAGAAATTGTTGCCCTGAAAATACATCATCGGGAAGAGGGCATCCATGAGTCCGTTGCGAAGCCAGCCCTGTGCATCTTGACAGACGGTGGTGTTGGCATTCCAACCTCCTGACTTATAGCGTGCAAGATCATCGTATTTGCCGATGGGCGAACAGGAGAGCATCACCCAGGGTTTCTCGGCTTTTACGGCCTGATGAATCTTACGGACAATATTGGTGATATACTGTCGGCCTTGCGAACGGCTGACCTTCATTTTCCACGTTTCGGGATAACGGATATAGTCGAGGTGGATGCCGTCAACATCGTATCGGCGTGTTACCTCTCGACAGAACTGAGCCAGATAGTCACCTGTCTCACTCATTTCCGGGTGCATGTAGCCCTCGTCGCCTACCTTGACGATGAGCTTGGGGTATTTCTGACGCAACTGCCTGCAACCATAGTTGTTCCATTTGCCAACAGGAATGGTCACTATCCAAGCGTGACACTGCATCCCCCGTTTGTGACACTCGTCGATGGCAAATTGCAAGGCATCGTAGCCTGGTGATACACCAGCCTTGCCCGAAAGACAGGCATCCCAAGGCTCACGGCTACTGGGGAAGATGGTGGTAGCTCGTACACGCGTTTGTAAGAGTACGGTGTTGATATTGGCCTGTTGGAGTTTGTCGAGGATGGTGGTCAGTTCTAGCTTCTGACGCTGGACTGCTGAGAGGTTGTTAGCATAAGTATGCGGCCAGTCGATGCCTCCGATGGTGGTGAGCCATACAGCACGCACTTCGTATTTGGGAGTCTGTGCCTGCAGGTTAATAGCCATCGCAAGCAACAGTAAAAGGTTTAGAATCTTTCTCAAAATGATGTATTTTATTAAATTTGCTGCAAAGTTACTAAATAATTCACAATTCATAATTCACATTTCACAATTATTTTGTACTTTTGCAACAAGTTTTAAACTAAATAGTAGAAAAGGTATGATTACTTTCTTGCTGAGCCTTGTGGCTCTTGTATTTGGCTATTTCCTTTATGGCCGCTTTGTGGAGCGCGTTTTTGCGCCCGATGACCGTGTGACGCCAGCGGTGGCAAAGGCTGATGGCCTCGATTACATCGTGCTTCCCAACTGGAAGATTTTCATGATTCAGTTTCTGAACATCGCTGGTACGGGTCCTATCTTCGGTGCCATCATGGGTGCGAAGTTCGGACCGGTGGCTTATCTGTGGATTGTCTTCGGCTGTATCTTTGCAGGCGCTACTCACGATTACTTGTCGGGTATGCTCTCCATGCGCCACGATGGTGCGGGTCTTCCACAGCTGATAGGCCACTATCTGGGTAATACCACAAAGAATGTGATGCTCGTGTTCACTGTGCTGCTGCTGATTATGGTGGGAACGGTGTTCGTGTATTCGCCAGCAGAGATCCTGCATAGCATCGGTGGCGAAACTATGATGTGGGTGATTATCATTTTCTGCTATTATATCATTGCCACGATGCTGCCTATCGATAAGATTATCGGCAAGGTGTATCCCTTATTCGCCTTCTCACTGCTGTTCATGGCAGGTGCGCTGATGATCTGGCTCTTCTTGCATTGGCCGACGATGCCTGAACTGTGGACAAACTTCTATAATATGGGTGCTGCGACCGAGCCTGACACTTGGAAGGATGCCATCTTCCCGGCTTTGTTTATCACGATTGCCTGTGGTGCTATTTCAGGCTTCCATGCCACACAGAGTCCACTGATGGGCCGTTGTATGAAGAGTGAGCGCATGGGCCGTCCTATCTTCTACGGAGCTATGATTACTGAGGGTATTGTAGCCTT
>JAEEGJ010011382.1_pt1 | contig 22612 bp, 18 predicted proteins | sample 8958761 | NCBI WGS metagenome assembly JAEEGJ01 (sample SAMN16246546, study PRJNA631951) | gut metagenome | biome: gut microbiome; feature: rumen; material: RS-attached | host: Bos | place: Iran: Karaj | collected 2018-10 | reverse complement strand
TGAAAAAGAAAAATACCTAGCATTACTAGCTCAAAAGAATATTGCAAAATATGAAATAGCTCGTATGAAAGGTCTTGGTGAAATGGATGCCGACGAATTAAATGAAACAACAATGGATATTAATAATAGAATTTTAAGAAAAATAACTGTAGACGATTGTGTAGCTGCAGATGCAATATTTGAACAATTAATGGGTGATGAAGTAGAACCAAGAAGAGCATTTATTGAACAAAATGCTCAATATGTTCAAAATCTAGATATTTAGGGGGTGAATTATGGAAGAAGAAAAAATAACAGAAGAAAACCAAGAATTTGGTGGAACTTTTCATGAAAAAGATAGTTTAGCTGTAAAAAATATCGTAGAAGAAGTAAAAGATTCATTTATAGATTATTCAATGAGTGTAATAACTTCTCGTGCAATACCTGATCTTCGTGACGGATTAAAACCAGTACATAGAAGAATATTATGGTCAATGTTTGAAGAAGGAAATACACCAGATAAACCACATAAAAAATCTGCTACAACAGTAGGTTATGTTATGGGACATTATCATCCACATGGTGATACATCTATATATGATGCAATGGTAAGACTTGCTCAAGATTTTAATCAAAGATATATGATGGTAGATGGTCATGGTAACTTTGGTAATATAGAAGGTGATGGAGCAGCTGCTTCACGTTACACAGAAGCAAGATTATCAAAGATATCACTTGAATTACTAAAAGATATTAACAAAGACACAGTTGATATGGATGATAACTTTGATTCTACAAGGAAAGAACCAAGAGTATTACCTTCAAGATTTCCTAACATTTTAGTAAATGGATCAATGGGAATTGCAGTTGGTATGGCAACAAATATTCCTCCTCATAACTTATCTGAAGTAATTGATGGATGTATTGCATATATAGATAATCCTGATATTTCAACACTTGAACTAATGGAATATATTAAAGGTCCAGATTTTCCAACAGGAGGTATTATTCTTGGTAATTCTGGAATAAAGAAAGCTTATGAAACAGGAAGAGGATCAATTACAATTAGAAGTAAAGCCGAAATAGAAGAACATAATGGACATAATTCTATTATTATTACTGAAGTTCCATATGGTGTTAATACACAAGAATTAAAAGATAAAGTTGCAGAATTAGTTCATAATAAAATAATAGATGGAATTACAGATTATCATACTGATTTAAAAAATGGAGTTAAAATAACAATTACATTAAAAAAAGATGCTAATGCTCAAGTTGTTTTGAATAATTTATTTAAACATACTGCTTTCCAAGTAAATTATGGAATAATATTCTTAATGTTAGATGGCTTAACTCCTCGTACACTTGGATTAAAAGATATTATTAGCAAATATATTGATCATCAAAAAGAAGTAATAATTAGAAGAACTAAATTTGATTTGGCGAAGGATGAAAAAAGAGTACACATTCTAGAGGGTTATAGAATTGCATTAAACAACATTGATGAAGTTGTTAAAATTATTAGAAATGCGGATGATGATGCCGATGCTAAAGAAAAATTAATGGATAGATTTGGTTTAGATGAGGTACAATCTGATGCAATTTTAGAATTAAGATTAAGAAGATTAACTGGTTTAGAAAGAGAAAAAATAGAAGATGAATTGAATAATTTACTAGCCGAAATAGAAGAATTAAAATCAATTTTAGCTTCAAATCAAAAAGTGTTAGATATTATAAAGAAAGAAATGCTTGATATAAAAGATAGATATGGTGATGAAAGAAGAACAAAAATTGATATGACAGCAATTGATTATATAGAAGATGAGGAATTGATACCTCAAGAAGAAGTAATAGTTACAATAACAAATAAAAATTATATTAAACGTATTACTAAGGATACTTATAAATCACAAAATAGAGGTGGAGTTGGTATAAAAGGAATGACTACAACAGATGAAGATTTTGTAGAACAATTACTTCCAATGAATACACATGACTATATCTTATTCTTCTCAAATAAAGGAAAAGTATATAGATTAAAAGGTTATAAGATACCTGAATATTCAAGAACTGGTAAAGGATTACCTTTAATTAACTTATTAAATATAGAAAAAGATGAAAAAATTAATACTATTCTAAAAGTAAATGAAGGTGATACAAATAAATGTTTGCTTTTTGCTACTAAAAATGGATTGATTAAAAGAACTAAATTAAGTGATTTTGATAATATTAGACAAACAGGTAAAATTGCAATAACGCTTAAAGAGGAAGATGAATTAATAGCTGTAAAAGTAACTTCTGATGATAGTCAAATATTAATGTGTTCTTCAAAAGGAAGAATGGTTAGATTTGCTGCAAACGAAGTAAGAATAATGGGTCGTACAGCATCAGGTGTTAGAGGTATAAATTTATCTAATGATATATGTGTTGGAGCAGAAATATCAGAACCAGGCAAATTATTATTAGTTGTAACTGAAAATGGTTATGGTAAGAAAACAAAGATATCTGAATATCGTATGACTCACCGTGGAAGTAAAGGTGTTAAAGCTTTAAATATTACTTCTAAGAACGGAAATATTGTTTCATTTAAGATTACATCTGTAAATGAAGATCTTATGATTATTACAGATAATGGTATTGTTATAAGATTACCACTTGAACAAGTTTCTTCAACTGGTAGAGTTGCTCAAGGTGTTAAATTAATTAATTTAAAAGATAATCAACATGTTAGTACAGTAGCAATTATCAACCATGATGAAGAAGAAAATGTAGAAAACACTAATAATATTGAAGAAAAAGCAGAATAATATCTGCTTTTTTTAATGTTTCACGTGAAACATATATATTTCCCGGGAAATAATTTAATAATTAGCTTCAATGTTTCACGTGAAACATTGATAATAAAACATCTAATATTTTATAATGAAACATATTCTTGAATTTATATAATATTTATCTATTAAAATAATATGTAATGTTTCACGTGAAACATTACATTTATAATTTAAAATAACTGTTTATAATTAAAAATATCTAATAATGTATATATTTTAAATAATTTTAACAAAAATACAATGTTTCACGTGAAACATTGTTGATTTATTTATTAAAGTAAGATATATTATTAATGCACAACATTTATGTTTGAACCAGGTCAGAGAAGGAATTCAGCAGCCTTAAGATCCTCTAAATGTGTGTGCTTTTTTGTTATATTGATACAAATGAGGTGATTTTGTGGATAAATACATGGATTTAGCATATAAAGAAGCGTTAAAAGCTTTTAAAAAGAATGAAGTTCCTGTAGGTGCTGTTATTGTTAAAAATAATAAAGTAATTGCTAAAGCATATAATTTAAAAGAATCAAAAAGAAATGTAACTAAACATGCAGAAATGATAGCAATCGAAAAAGCAAGTAAAAAACTAAAAACATGGCATCTAGATGGATGTGATATTTATATTACATTAGAACCATGCGATATGTGTTTGAGTGCTCTAACTCAAGCTAGAATAAATAATATTTATTATTCAACAAAATCAAATTTTAATAACAATGTTTCACGTGAAACATTGATCAAAATTGAAAACAATGAATCTACAGAATTACTTCAAAAATTCTTTAAAAATAAAAGGAAATAGAAATATTTCCTTTTTTAAATATACTTGAAATATGGTATAATTAAGTAGTTGAGGTGAGTAATATGTACAAAGCATTATATCGTAAATATAGACCATCAAATTTTGATGAAGTTGTAGGACAAGAAGTTATTGTTCAAGTATTAAAAAACTCAATTAAGAACAATAGAATATCTCACGCATATTTATTTACCGGACCAAGAGGCACAGGAAAGACATCTATAGCTAAAATATTAGCTAAAACAGTTAACTGTGAACATCCGAATGGCTATCTGCCATGTAATAAGTGTGTATCTTGTACACAAACTAATAATAATACTATTACTGATATTATTGAAATAGATGCTGCATCAAATAATGGAGTAGATGAAATAAGAAATATTAGAGATAAAGTTAATTTATCTCCTTCTGTTGGGAAATATAAAATATATATTATTGATGAAGTTCATATGCTTACAAATAGTGCTTTTAATGCTTTATTAAAAACGCTTGAAGAACCTCCATCTCATGTAATATTTATTTTAGCTACAACAGAACCACATAAAGTTTTACCTACAATTATTTCTAGATGTCAGAGATTTGATTTCAAAAGAATACCTCCACTTAAGATATTAGAAATGCTTAAGAGAGTATCATCTAAAGAGAATATAAAAATTTCTGATGAAGCACTACTAGAAATAGCAAATATATGCGATGGTGGAATGAGAGATGCTTTAAGTATATTAGATCAAGTATCTTCATATAATAGTGATGAAATATCACTTGATGATATATATGAAGTAAATGGTTCAATATCGGTGGATACTTTAAATATATTTGTTAAGAATTTGATAAATTCAAATGTATCCGAACTCTTATCAATGATTGATGATTTTTACTCTAAGGGTAAAAATATAGTTAAAATATCTGGTGAATTAGTTAGGTATTTAAAGAATGTATTACTTTACCAAATATCTAAGGAGTATTTAGAAAAGAATACTAACTACGCTGATTCATATAAAGAAATATCAGGGTTAATTACTAAAGAAAGATTAATTAGTTTAATTGATAATTTAAATAATTCAATTACAAAAATTAAACAATCTTCTGATCCAAAACTTACTATGGAATTATCGATTATAAAAGAATGTATTGGAGAAGAAGAAAATGTTTCTAAACAAATTGTTAAGGAAGTTCCTATTAAGAAAGATGTTCCTGTTGTTAAAGAAGTAGTTGAAGTTACTATAAAAGAAGAACCTAAAAAAGAGGAATCTTTTGATATTAAAGATGAAGTTCAATCTTCTGATGTAAGTAGTGAAGTATCATCTGATGATGATATTAACTTATTAAAAGAAATAAGAATTAATAATACATTATCTAAGTTTGATAAAAAGAATATGTTACTTCTTAAGAAAGAACTTGATAAGGTAAATGATTACTTATTAGATGATAAATTTAGTAAGTATGCAAGCATTATTCTTGATAGTGAATTAAAGGCAGCAAGCGATGAATATGCTTTATTTATGTTTGATTCATTAAATATGTCGAATGATTTTAATTACATGTTTAATGAACTAGAATATTTCCTGGGAAATATTTTTGATAAGACTTATAAGGTTATTTCTGTTGATAAAAAATCTTGGGAAATAATCAAAAAAGAATTTAATGGTAAGACTAAAGAGTTTATTTATAAAGAAGAACCTGAAGAATTACTTAAGAAACTTTCTAATAATAATGAAACTATTAGTGAGTTAGATCAAATATTTGGAAACATTGTTAAATACGAATAGGAAAGAGGAATAAATATGAATATACAAGCAATGATGAAACAAGCTCAAAAATTACAAAAGGATATGATGAATGCTCAAGCAGAAATTCAAGCTATGACTTTTGAAGCAAAATCTTCTTTTGTAACTGTTAAAGCAAATGGTAAAAGAGAAATTTTAGAAGTAAAGATTGATATGGAAAGCTTAGATAAAGAAGATGTTGAAATGTTACAAGATTTAATTCAAGTAGCAGTAAACGATGTAATGAAACAAATTGAAAAAGAAACAGAATCAAAACTTGGTAAATATACACAAGGTATGCCTGGTTTATTCTAATGAATTATCCAACAACTCTTAAAAATTTAATTGAATGTTATAAGAAGTTACCTGGTGTAGGTGAAAAGTCTGCTGAACGTATGGCTTTAGCAACTTTAGATTTAGATCAAGAGATTTTAGATAAATTATCTGATTCTGTTAAGAATTTAAAAACAAGTATAAAAAGGTGTAAGATTTGTAATAACTACTGTGAAGATGAAATATGTACTATATGTTCTGATAAATCTAGAAACAAATCTACAATTTGTGTTGTAGAAGAACCAAAGAACATCATGTTATTTGAAAGAATGGGTAGTTATAATGGTGTATACCATGTATTAGATGGATTAATATCTCCACTAGAAGGAATTAATCCTGAACAAATCAATTTTAAATCTTTAATAGATAGAATTGATGAAGAAGATATAAAGGAAGTTATTTTTGCTTTAAAACCAAGTATTGAAGGAGAAACTACTACTTTATATATAAAAAAATACTTAGAGAAGAAAGATGTTAAAGTTAGTAAGATTGCTCATGGTGTTCCAATGGGTGCGGATATTGACTATATAGACACACTTACTCTAGAACTTGCTTTAGAAAATCGTAATGAAGTGTAGGTGATATTATGTTTGTAGACCAATATGTTGATTCACAGCCTTATGCTTGTAAAACAATAAAGAATTTTATAAATAATAATAAAGTTAGTCATGCATATATTGTTGAGTCAAATGGTTATACAAGAACTAATGAGTTCATAAAAGCTTTTGTTAAAGACTTATTATGTATAGGTATAGATGATGAATCTAAAAAGAGTAATATTTCTTTACAAATAGATAATGATGAATATATTGAACTTGAAATTATTAGACCTACTTCACTAGAAATAAAAAAAGAACAAGTGTTAAAACTTCAAAGTTCTTTTAAAAATAAAGCTATAACAGGTAATAAAAAAATTTATATTATTGAAGAAGCAGATAAATTTAATGATAGTTCTTCTAATACTATTTTAAAGTTTTTAGAGGAACCTGAAGAAAATATTATTGCTATACTTGTAGTAAATAATAGATTTTCTCTATTAGATACAATTATATCTAGATGTCAGTTAATATCTTTAATTGAAGATAATGATAAAGATATAAAGGATTTAATAAAGATTGATGATATTAATAAAGAAGAATTTATAGATAATTTTAAAAGATTTATATTTCTTTATGAAAAAAATAAGAAAAAAACATTACTTTATGAAAAAAGCAGTTTTCTTTCTTACTTTAATAATAGAGATAAAGTATTATGTGCTTTTGATATTATGAAGTATTTATATTTAGATGCTTTAAAATCATCATTAGGACTTAATACTAAATACTTTAGAAATGATGATGAATTAATAGATAATATATGCAAAAACAATAGTACTAAGAAAATAATAGAAAAAATTGATATTATAATTAAGTGTATTGATAGGCTTAACTCTTATGTTAATACTAATATGCTATTAGATTATTTTATAATAGAAACATGTAGGTGATTATATGGTAGATGTAGTAAGTATATCTTTTAAAAATGGAAATAAAAGTTATTTCTTTTCTCCTAATGGATTAAAGTTAAAAAAAGGAATGAATGTTGTTGTTGAAACAGAACGTGGTATTCAGTTTGCTTATGTAGATGATGATATATCTCAAATTGAAGAAAAGAAATTAACATCTCCACTTAAAAGCGTAATTAGAATTGCTACTAAAGATGATAAATATCAAAATGAAAAGAACTTAGAATATGCTGAAAAGGCTAAAGTTAAGTGTGAGGAACTAGTTAAAAAAGAAGGCTTAGATATGAAGATTATCGATGCTATGTATACTTTTGATCGTTCTCAATTAGTCTTTAGATTTTTAGCAGATAATAGGATTGATTTTAGAAATTTAGCTAAGGATTTAGCTTCAATATATAAAACTCGTATTGAGTTAAGACAAGTTGGAGTTAGAGATAAAGCTAAAGAAGTAGGGGGAATAGGCTCTTGTGGTAGAAAGTTCTGCTGTAGTATGTTCCTTCATGATTTTGATAGTGTTTCTATTAATATGGCAAAGGACCAAGGTATTGCATTAAATCCAAATAAGATTAATGGTGCATGTGGTAGACTTCTTTGTTGTTTGAAATTTGAAAATGATAATTATAAAGATTTAAAAGGTAAATTTCCTAAAATAGGTGCTAAGGTTAAAACTAAAGAAGGAGAAGGAGCTGTAGTATCTATTAATATGCTTAAGGGTATTTATGTAGTATATGTTCAAAATGTAGGGCCAGTAGAGGTAAATATTAATGACAAAGATTAAGAATTATTTACTTGGTTATGAGGATATGTATATTTTTCAAGATACTGATTACTTTAATTTTTCTTTAGATTCAGTATTACTTCCTAATTTTGTAACAATAAATAAGAAGATTAAAAATATACTTGATATAGGATGTGGAAATGCTCCTATACCTTTAATTTTATCTAGAAAAACTGATGCTCATATAACAGGTGTTGAGATTCAAAAAGAATCTTATGAACTTGCTACTGAATCGGTTAGTATTAATAATAAAGATGAACAAATAACTATTATTAATGATGATATTAAGAATTATTATAAAGAAACTGAGTCTGACAGTTTTGATGTAATTACTTGCAATCCTCCATTTTTTAAGTATAATAGTACATCCAATTTGAATCAAAACGACATCAAGTCACTTGCTCGTCATGAAATATCTTTAAATTTAGATGATATATTTATGATAAGTAAGAAACTACTTAAAAATAATGGAGTTATAGCTGTAGTACATAGACCTGAAAGATTAGTAGAAATAATTGATTCAATGAAGAAAAATAATATTGAACCTAAAAGAGTAAGATTTGTTTATCCTAAAAAAGATAAGGATGCAAATATCCTTTTAATAGAAGGTGTTAAGAATGGTAATCCTGGATTAAAGATTCTTCCTCCTTTATATAGTCATAATGATGATGGTTCATATACTGATGAAATAAAAAGTTATTTTGAATAGGTGGTGGTGTTATGTCACAAAAAAGTTATGATAATTCAGCAACTTTATATTTAATTCCTACTCCAATAGGGAATATGGAAGATATTACATATAGAGCAGTTAATACTTTAAAAAGTGTTGATTTACTATTATGTGAGGATACCAGAGTTACGTCTGAACTTCTAAATAAACTTGGTATTAAGAAAAAATTAATTCATTCTGATGATCATAATGAAAATGATTTAAAAGAAAAAGTACTTGCTTATTTAGAAGAGGGAAAAAATATAGGACTTGTTACTGATAGAGGTACTCCTATTATTAGTGATCCTGGTTATAAAATTGTTGAGTTTATAGCTAAAAATAATTATAATGTTGTAAGTTTACCTGGACCTACTGCTTTTGTACCAGCACTTACAATGTCTGGACTAAACCCATCTCCATTTATGTTTTATGGATTTTTAAATAGTAAAAAATCTAAGAGAGAAAAAGAATTAGAAAGTCTAAAAAATATTAAATGTACAATTATTTTTTATGAAGCACCACATCGAATTACTGAAATGCTTGAGTCTTTATTAAGTGTATTTGGAAATAGAAATATATGTTTATGTAGAGAACTTAGTAAAAAGTATGAAGAAGCAATTAGAGGTACTGTAGATGAAGTATTAAAAGTATCTGATTCACTTAAAGGTGAAATGGTTGTAGTAGTAGAAGGTAATAAGGATATAGAAGATTTTTCTAGTTTAACTATCTTAGAACATGTAAAATTATATTTAGAGGATGGTCTTTCTGAAAAAGAAGCTATTAAAAAGGTTTCTGTTGAAAGAAAGATACCTAAATCTATAGTATATAGTGAGTATCATGTAAAAGGGAAAAAGGTGGTTAAGTGAAATTAATAGTTGGATTAGGTAATCCTGGCAAGGAGTATGAAAACACTAGACATAATATAGGTTTTATGGTTCTTGATAAATACTTATCTAAAAGAGGAATTACTAATTATAAAGAAAAATTTAATGGTTTATATTATGAGGATAATATAGATGGAGAAAAGGTTATCTTATTAAAACCTCAAAAATATATGAATTTATCTGGTGAAGTAGTTATTAGTTATCTTAATTACTTTAAAATTAATGTAGAAGATATGTTAGTAATTAGTGATGATTTAGATATGCCACTAGGTAAAATTAAATTAAAGTTATCTGGTTCTTGTGGAGGACACAATGGACTTAGAAATATAGAAAACAATATTGGTACCCAAAACTATAAGAGATTAAAGATAGGTATATCTAATAATAAAGAATATGATACTAAGGATTATGTTCTTGGTAAAATAAATAGTGAAGATATGAAAACACTTGATTCTTCACTTGAATCTGGAGCAGAAATAATTAAGATGTTTCCTTCAGTAAAATTTGATAATATAATGAATAAGTATAATTAGAAATGGTACGAAAGTATCATTTTTGTCGTGTGAAAGGAGGAATATTATGAAGATATTTAATAGATTTAAAAATCATGAAATAAATGGATTACCAAATGAATTAAAGTCAGTATATATTAAAGAATTCTTTGATAATAGTAATGAATCCGTTCTTTTAGTATGTAATTCTTTATATGAAGCAAATAAGTTTTATCAGTCATTAAGTATTTATAATAATGTTCTATTCTTTCCAATGGATGACTTTTTAACTAGTGAAGCTTTAGCATCTTCACCAGAATTAATGGTTAAAAGATTAGAAACCATTAAAGAGTTAACTTCTAATAATAAATATATTGTTATTACTAATTTAATGGGATTTTTAAGATTCTTACCATCAAAAGATTTATTTGTAGATAAAAGAATTTTATTAAAACCTAATATGGATTTTAATACTGATTTACTTAAAAAGAAGTTGTTTGAACTTGGATATAGAAAAGAAGTAATTGTATCTAAAACAGGAGAAATTGCTGTAAGAGGTTTTGTTATTGATATATTCCCTATATCTTTTAATAACCCAATTCGTATAGAATTTTGGGGAGATACTATTGAAAAGATTAGTGAGTTTGATATTGATACTCAGTTAACTTTTAATGAGTTAGACTCGGTTGAAATAGATTCTATTACTGAGTTACTTGTTTCTAAAGATGTAGATACATTTAATTTTAAGAATAGAGACTTAGCTAAATATGGTAATGTTTATTCTATAGCGGATTTTATAGGATCTAAAGTTTTCTTTAATGACTTTCAGTCTATTAAATATGGATACGAACATATTATAGAAGAAATAAAAGATTATTCACTAAGTGAAAATATTAGTTTAGATACTAAGTATATGTTTGATTTAGATGAGTTATTATCTAAATATGATTCTTACTATTTTAATTCGTTTGATAATAAATCTAATAAAGAAGATACTGCTATATATAAAGCATATTCTCTTGATAATTTTTCTAATGATAAGGAATCTATTAATAGTGAGTTATCTAAGTATTTAAAGAAATATGATAAGGTATATTTACTGTGTAAGAATTTAAAAAGCTATAATAAAATAGTGGACTATCTAGAAAACAATAATATAGTTCTTACTAATTATAATGAATATATAAATAATAAAGTTAATGCTGTAGTAGATACTTTAAATAAAGGTTTTATTTATAATAATACTGTTTATATAAGTGACAATGACATTTTAAATTATAGTAAAGATGAAAATAAGTATCATACTAAATTCAAGTTAGGATCTAAAATAAAGGATATTACTAAACTTAATAAAGGTGATTATGTAGTACATTACTCTCATGGTATTGGTAGATATTTAGGAATTAAATCTCTTAAAAAAGGTGATTTAGTTAAAGACTATTTAATGATAGAGTATGCTGGTACTGATAAGTTATACATTCCTGTTGAGAAAATAGATTCTATTAGTAAGTTTTCATCTAGTGAAGGTATGGTTCCTAAATTAAATAAGTTAGGTACTACTGAATGGGAAAAGACAAAACTTAAGGCTCGTAAGAAGATAGAGTCTATAGCAGCAGATTTACTTAAACTTTATGCTCTTAGAGAGTCTACTCCTGGTTTTGCATTTGCTCCTGATTCTAAAGAACAGTATGAATTTGAGAAAGACTTTGAATATATAGAAACAGCTGATCAAATTAAAGTAACTAATGAAATTAAATCAGATATGGAAAAACCTCAACCTATGGATAGATTATTATGTGGTGATGTAGGATATGGTAAAACAGAGGTTGCTTTTAGAGCTATATTTAAAGCTATTATGAATAATAAACAAGCTGCTATACTTTGTCCTACAACTATTCTTTCTTCTCAGCATTATAATAATGCTATTAAAAGATTTAATAGATTTCCGGCAAATATAGAATTAATAAATAGATTTGTATCTCCATCTAAGATAAAAAGTATTCTTCAAAGGTTAAAAGAAGGAAAGATAGATTTACTTATAGGTACACATCGTTTACTAAGTGATGATGTTGTATTTAAGGATTTAGGATTATTAGTTATAGATGAGGAGCAAAGATTTGGTGTTAAACATAAGGAAAAGATAAAGAACTATAAAAATAATGTTGATGTACTTACTTTATCCGCAACGCCTATTCCAAGAACTCTTCAAATGTCTATGTCTGGGCTTAGAAGTTTATCACTTATAGAAACTCCTCCTGTAGATAGATATCCTGTACAAACTTATGTTATATCTGAAAATGATGCAATTATTAAAGATGCTATCTATAAAGAGTTATCTCGTAATGGTCAGTGTTTTATATTATTTAATAATATTACAAATATCGAAGATAAAAGAACTGATTTATTAAAACTCGTACCAGATGCTAAGATAGTATGTGCTCACGGGAAGATGAGTAAAGATGAACTTGAATCTATTATGGAAGACTTCTATGAACATAAATTTGATATTCTTTTATGTACTACTATTATAGAAACAGGTATAGATATTCCAAACGTTAATACACTTATTATTTATGATGCTGATCACTTCGGTTTATCTCAGTTATATCAGATAAGAGGTAGAGTAGGTCGTAGTAATAAAATAGCATATTGTTATTTAATGTATAATAAACATAAAATATTATCTGAAATAGCAGTAAAAAGGTTAAATACAATAAAAGAGTTTACTGAACTTGGTAGTGGCTTTGCTATTGCTATGAGAGATCTTGCTATAAGAGGAGCAGGGGATATTCTTGGTAGTGAGCAGGCTGGATTTATTAATACAGTAGGTATTGAACTATTCTTACAAATGCTTGAAGAAGAAGTTGCAAGACTTAAAGGTGAAGAAACACCTGCTGAAGAAGTTAATGATTCTAATCCTATTATTGATATATCAACATCGATTGATGATAATTATGTAGAAGATGAAGAATTAAAAATTGAAATACATAAGAAGATTAATACTATCGATTCTAAGGAAAAACTTGATATAGTTAAAAATGAAATTGAAAATAGATTTGGTAAATTAAATGACGATATGATTTTCTATATGCACGAAGAATGGTTTGAAAAACTATCTACTGAGTTAAATATTAGAAAAGTTTTACAAACAAAAAACTCTATTGAAATATATCTTTCAAAAGAGTTATTAGAAGGTATAGATGGAAGACAATTGTTCTTTGATATATCTGATTTATCAAGAATGTTTAGATTTAGTAAAAAGTTTGATAATTTAGTTGTTACTTTAGATACAGTAAAACTTGATAAACATTTTATATATTATTTAATAGATTTATTATTAATTATAAAGAAATTAAAAGAAAACCATTAAAGATTACTTTAATGGTTTTTAATTTTCTAATTCTTGCATTATTGCAGGAATAACTTGTTTTTTTCTAGATACAATACCTTCAAGGAAACTACCTTCATCTAGGTCTTTTCCAAAACATTTATCAACTAGTTCTTCTGATTCATTATTAAAGAATATATATGATCCATTTTTAAGAATATCTGTTACAAATAGAAGTACCATATTATAATCATTATTCTTAACTAAATCATTAAGTATTTTAATGTAGTTCTTTCTATTTTGAAGAATATCATCTGGATTAATAGTAGATATTTGACTTACTCCTATCTTTAGTCCTTCAATACTAAAGTTCTTAAAGTCGGTATAGAAGATCTCATCTTCAGTTTTATCTTTAAGAGTAGATCCAGCTTTAAACATTTCTAGTCCATATTTTTGGTAATCTACATTGCAAATACTAGATAATTCTTTAACAAGTGCTTTATCTAGTTCAGTAGTAGTAGGACTTGCAAATAGAAGTGTATCTGAAATAATTCCTGACATTAATAGTCCTGCTATTTCTTTTGAAATAGTTACATTATTTTCTTTATAAAGAAGAGTAACTATTGTATCAGTACTTCCTACTGGCATATTTCTAAAGTTAATAGGAGCGTTAGTACCAATAGTACCTATTTTATGATGATCTATTATCTCAATAATTTCGGCTTCCTCAAGTCCATCAACACTTTGTTCATATTCATTATGATCTACTAATATAACTTTCTTTCTTTTCTTTTCAGCAGTATGGATAAGTTTAACTATTCCCTTACATTTACCATTATTATCGATAACTGGGAAGTTACTATATTTCATTTTATTTGCTGTAGAAATAAAGTCTGTTACAGCATCATTTTCATTAAATGATACTATATCTTCTTTTTTAGTTAAATCGTCTATATTTTTACTTAGTCCGATAAACTTAGCTGTATTAAATGTATCAACATCTGTTTTTATAATATTAACTTTTTTCTTTCTTGCTATTTCTAGGTGTTCCTTATGAATCTTAGTGTTTCCTGTTAAAACTATAAGCTTAGCTCCGCTATTAACAGCATACTCTATAATGCTATGTCTATCTCCAACTATAAGTATTGATGTTTTATCAATATTTATATTTTCAATAAATGTAGTACTTCTATAGGCTGCTACTAAGATATTTCCTTTTATTACATCATCAAATCTTAGTATTTCAGATCCATTTATAGTTTTTAATATATTATCGTATGATGCTTCAAAATAGTTTTCATCTACTTTTAACATATCTTTTGCTATGTCTTTAATAGAAGCATCTCCAATTAATTCGTTTTTATCATTTACAACAGGGACATTTGTAATAGCATTATCATTCATATAATTAAAGCAACTATATATTGAATCTTTTGCATTAACATATAATCCATTTATATAATTTAAGTCTTTAATTTGTAATCTAACATCATTTAGATATTTAGGTTTCTTTACTTTAAAATAATCTAATACAAATTTAGTTTCATTGTTGATTTCTCCAAGTATTCTAGGTTCTGTTTTCATACCTAGTTTATTTCTTAAATATGATAAACATATTGATGCTGTTACGGTATCTGTATCAGGTTTTTTATGCCCAATTACATAAATTTCATCCATATAATCCCTTCCATTCTTGTATAAAAATTATAACATAACTATAGTAAAAAAAACATATTTTGTTATTGAATTTTAAAAATATATATGCTATACTATCGCCATAAATGCGATGAAAGAAAGAAAACTACTTGATAGTTTTAGAGAGTCTAGGTAGGTGAAAGCTAGATACGAAGAGGTAGTTCGAATGGTTCTGGAGCTTCTTAATTGATATGTAGGTTAAGACGTATATATGCGTTAAATATTTGAGGTAACAATATTTTTTGTTATGAATAAAGGTGGTACCGCGTAAAGACTACGCCCTTTTTTAGGGATGGTCTTTTTTTATTTATAAAGGAGGAATAAAGATGGAAAAAGAAAAATTTTATATTACTACTGCTATAGCTTATGCATCAGCAAAACCACATATTGGAAATACTTATGAAATAGTTTTATCAGATGCCATTGCTCGTTATAAGAGATTAACTGGATATGATGTATATTTCCAAACTGGCACAGATGAACATGGTCAAAAGATTGAGGAAAAAGCTAATGCTGCTGGAAAAACACCACAAGAATATGTAGATGATGTAGCAGCTGTTGTTAAACAAACATTTGATGCAATGAATACAAGTTATGATAAATTTGTAAGAACAACTGATAAGAAGCATGAAGAAGTAGTAGCAAAAATATTTGAAAAATTATATAAACAAGGTGATATCTATAAAGGAAAGTATGAAGGTTTATACTGTACTCCTTGTGAATCATTCTTTACTGAATCACAATTAGTAGATGGTAAATGTCCAGATTGCGGTCGTGAAGTAGTTAAATCTAGTGAAGAAGCATATTTCTTAAAATTAAGTAATTATACTGAAAGATTAGAAAAGTATATCGAAGAACACCCTGACTTTATTGAACCAGTAAGTCGTAAAAATGAAATTGTAAACAACTTCATTAAACCAGGATTACAAGACTTATGTGTATCAAGATCTTCGTTTAAATGGGGGATTCCTGTTACATTTGACACTGACCATGTAATTTATGTATGGATAGATGCTTTAAGCAATTATATTACTTTTGCAGGTTACGATTTCGAGGATTCTACTGATCACTTCAAGAAGTTCTGGCCAGCTGATATACATGTAATTGGTAAAGATATACTAAGATTTCACACTATTTACTGGCCAATTATGTTAATGGCACTTGATTTACCACTTCCAAAGAAAATCTTTGGTCACCCATGGTTATTATTTGGTGATGATAAGATGAGTAAGTCAAAAGGTAATATTGTTTATGCTGATGAACTTACAAAACATTTTGGTGTAGATGCTGTAAGATACTATATGATTCATGAAATGCCTTTTGCTCAAGATGGAACATTTACTTACGATTTATTAATTGAAAGAATTAATTCAGATTTGGCAAACATTTTAGGAAACTTAGTTAATAGAACTATTGCTATGGCTAATAAATATTTTGAAGGTACTGTTACTAATAAAAATGTAACTGATTCTATGGATACTCCATTTAAAGAATTATTTAATAAGTTCCCAGCTGAAATAGAAGAAAGAATGAATAATGTTAGAGTAGCAGATGCTCTAGAACTTATTATTGATTTATTTAGAGCTTCTAATAAATATATTGATGAAACTACTCCTTGGGTTTTAGCAAAATATGAAGCTTCTAAAGATAGACTTGAAACTGTTATTTATAACTTACTTGAAGCTATTAGAAAAGCAAGTATTTATTTAGCAGCATTCTTACCTGAAACTTCTGATAAAATCTTTAGTCAATTACAAACTGATAATAAAGAATATGATAAAGAAGAAAATACTTATAAAGTAGGTACTGGATATCCTTTATTTGAGCGTATTGATAAAGAAAAGAAGTTAAAAGAAATAGAAGAAAGTGAATAAAATTATACCTTTATGGTATAATTTTTTTGTTAGAAGGTGATTATATGATGATAGATACACACTGTCATTTAGATGTTTCTGATTATGAAAATGTTGAAGAAATAATAAGTCATATGGAAGGAAACTATATGATTGCAAGTGGTTGTAATCTAGAAACTAATAAGAGAGTAATAGAACTTATTAATAAATATGATAATATTTTTGGAACAATAGGAGTTCATCCAACTGAAATAGGAGAAGATATTGAAGAGAATCTTAAATTCATAAAAGATAATATTACTAATCCTAAAATAGTTGGAATAGGTGAAATAGGTCTTGATTATCATTATGATGATACAGATAAAGAATTGCAAAAGAAGTATTTTATAGAACAAATTAAGATTGCTAAAGAATTTAATAAAACTTTAGTAATTCATAGTAGAGATGCCGTATGTGATACATATGATATTTTAGATAAGTATATAGAAAGTAATAAGGTAACACTTCACTGTTATGGATATGATAAAGGATGGGCTTCAAAATTTAAAAAGTTCAATATGAAGTTTGGAATCGGTGGTGTTCTTACTTTCAAGAATGCAAAAAAATTAGTTGAAGTAGTTAATACTATTAACCTTGAAGATATGCTTCTTGAAACTGATAGTCCTTATTTAACTCCAGAACCTTTTAGAGGTAAACCCAATGAACCTTATAATATAATTTATGTTGCTAAAAAAATAGCTGAACTTAAAAATGTAAGTACTGAAAAAGTCCTTGAAATTACTACGAAAAACGCTACCGAGCACTTTGACTTAGATATTTAATAGTGCTATAATTTACTTAGATTATGGAGGTGCTATATGGATATAACTATATTTAAAGTATTTATTCGTTTTTTAGGTTTAACTGTAGTTTCAGCATCTTCATTTTTACACTCATTTAGTATTTCATCTACTATAGTGGGTATCTATAATCTAGATGAAAATATGAGTTCTAGTGTAATAGATACTGTATATAAGTATGACGTTGTAGTAGAAGAAAATCCTAAAATACCTAAAGGTATTGAAAAAGTTACCAAAGGTCAAGATGGCATTTATTATTTAGATGCTAATGGTAAAGTTTTTAAAACAATCCAAGAAAAGAAAAATGAAGTACATGTTATAGGTACTGGTAAAGAAGGTAATTATACTGGACTACTAACTGCATATGGTCCAGACTGTGATACATGTGATGGTATAGGAGTAGTTGCATGTCCTAATGAAAGAGGACACTTCCATAACTTAATTAAAGAAGGAATTTATTATAATGATAAAGAGTACGGACAAGTTCGTATAGTTGCTGCAGATCATAGAGAGTTTCCTTGCGGAACTATAGTTAAGATAAAGAATCCAGATATGGACGAGTTTACTGCAGTAGTAATAGATACTGGTTATGCTATGAGAAAGTCTTATGAAGGAGGACTTATTCATATGGATTTGGCTTATTCTACTGAAAGAGGATTAAACCGTTTTCCAACTAGTTATCAAACAAAATTTTCTGTACAAAGATGGGGCTGGTAATAGCCCTTTTTTATTGCTTATATCATATATTTTTTGTATAATTATAAAAGGAGTGATGTGTATGAATTATTCACCTAAAAAGATGCAAGAACTACTTAATAATAATAATTTTGGATTCAAAAAAAAGTTTGGTCAAAACTTTATAATAGATGAAAATATTATTACTAATATACTAGATAAATCTTTAATTGATAAAGATACTCTAGTTATTGAGATAGGTCCTGGAGCTGGGTCTTTAACATATGGTTTATGTTCTAGAGCAGGACATGTTCTTTGTTATGAAATAGATGAAACTTTAAAGAGTGTGCTTGATACTACTTTAAAAGAATTTGATAATGTAGATATTATATTTAAAGATTTCTTAAAAGCTGATGTAGCAAGTGATATTAGTTCTTATTCATATAAGAAAGTTTATGTAGTAGCAAACTTACCATATTACATAACTACTCCTATAATAACTAAAGTAATTGAAGATAAACTTAATGTAGATAAAATAGTAATTATGGTTCAAAAAGAAGTAGGAACTCGTTTTAAAGCTGAACCTGGATCTAAAGACTATAATTCTTTATCTATTTACTTACAATATTATTTTGATATAAGAAAACTTATGGATGTAAGTAGAAATGTATTTTTACCTAGTCCTAATGTTGATAGTATTGTAATAGAACTTGCTCGTAAAGATAATCTTATTACTTTAAAAAATGAAGAGTTCTTCTTTAAATTAGTTAAAGATAGCTTTGTTCAAAAAAGAAAAACTCTTAGAAATAATCTAAAAGGATATAACTTAGATAAAATAGAATCTATTTTAAAGAAACATGGATATGATTTATCGGTAAGAGCTGAAATGCTTAAAATAGAAGTGTTTGCCGATATAGCTAATAATTATGATGAATAATTCCTGGGATGGTGTATTAGATTCTGAATATCAAAAAGATTATTTTAAAAAATTAATTAATTATATAGATAATGAATATCTAAATGAAACAATATATCCTAGTAAAGAAAATCTATTTAATGCATTTAATTTTACTGATTATAATAATGTTAAAGTAGTAATACTAGGACAAGATCCATATCACGGAGAAGGAGAGGCTATGGGACTATCTTTTTCAGTTCCTAATGATATAAAAAGACCTCCATCTTTACGTAATATCTTTAAAGAATTAGAAAGTGATTTGGGTATTATTAGAGAAGAAAATGATTTGACTAAGTGGGCTAAAGAAGGAGTACTTCTTCTAAATGCTATACTTACAGTAAAAAAAGATACACCTTTATATCATAAAGATAAGGGATGGGAAGTATTTACAGATAATGTAATTAGACTTTTAAATGATTATGAAAGACCTTTGGTATTTATACTATGGGGTAATTATGCTAGAAGTAAAAAGAGTTTAATTACAAATCCTAAACATTTTGTTATAGAAAGTGCACATCCATCACCACTATCTGCAAGTAGAGGTTTCTTTGGAAGTAAACCATTTTCAAAAACAAATGAATTTTTAGAAAAGAATAATATGAAAGGAATAGATTGGTAGTATGGATGAAGCATATAATTATTTGATGAATGATTTAAAAATTAAGTATGGAGATTCAGTAGTAGTTGCAGTATCAGGTGGTCCTGATTCTATGGTTCTTTTAAACTTACTTATTAAAGTTAAAAACGCTTTAGATATTGAAGTAGTGTGTGCACATGTAAATCATAATACTGGAAGACCTGGTCAATCTGAAGAACAACAATTTGTAGGAAAATACTGTCGTAATCATGGAATAGTATTTGAAACAATGACTATTGAAGACTATGGAGATGATAATTTTCATAGTGAAGCTCATACTAAAAGATATAATTATTTTTCTAAGTTAGTAAAACAGTATAATGCTAAATACTTATTTACAGCTCATCATGGTGATGACTTAATGGAAACTATTCTTATGCGTATAGTAAGAGGATCAACTCTTAGAGGATATAGTGGATTTTCAAAAGTTGTAGATAAAGGTTCTTATAAAATAGTAAGACCATTAATACATATGACTAAGAAAGAAATAGAAGACTATGCTAAAAAGAATAAGATTCCTTATGCAATAGATAGTTCTAATTTAAAAGATGTATATACTCGTAATAGATTTAGAAAATATATTTTACCTGAATTTAAGAAAGAAGATCCTAAAGTACATAATAAGTTTTATAAATTTAGTAAAACTTTACTAGAATATAATTCTTATATAGATAATGAAGTATCTAAAAAGATAAAGACTATCTATGTTAATAATGTACTTAATATTGAAAAGTTCTTAAAAGAAGAGAAAATTATTCAAATGAAGATTATATACAATATATTAGAATATATTTATCAAGATGATTTGATGCTTATTACTGATAGACATGCTGAAATAGTATATGATGCTATTTGTTCAAATAAACCTAATATTAAGATTCATTTACCAAATAATGTTCAAGCTATTAAAGCATATAATACTTTAGTAATTGCTCCACTTGATCAAAAACATGATGAATATGAAATTGAAATAATAGAGTTTGTAAATTTACCAAATGGTAAAAATATAGAAGTAGTTAAACAATCTAAGCAAACTGATAACTATATTTGTCGTTTATCAAAGGATGATGTTAAATTTCCGCTTCATGTAAGAAGTAGAAAAGACGGAGATAAGATGAGTGTTAAAGGAATGCTTGGTAGTAAGAAAATTAATGATATTTTTATTGATAATAAAATATCTATTGATGAAAGAGATATGTGGCCAGTAGTTGTAGATTCTGATGAGAAAATTGTTTGGCTACCAGGTCTTAAGAAAAGCAAATTCGATAAAACAAAAGATGAAAAATATGATATAATACTAAGGTATTACTAAGGAGGAAGATTAAATGAATAAAAAAACAACAAAGAAAGTAGTTTTACCATATACAGTACTTCTTGTTTTTATGGTTGTGTTCTATTTTGTATGGGCATCGTTAAACCAAGAAATACATAAAATGACATACGATGAATTTATTAGTGAAGTTAATAATGGAGCTATTAAAGAAGTTGTTATTACTCCATCTAGCGGAGATGGTATTTATGAAATTAATGGTAAACTTGTTAATTATAAAGAAAACGAAAGTTTCTATTTAAAAGTACCTCTATCTTCTGAGTCATTATCTGTAATATATAGTGCTCAAAAGAAGAATGGATTTAAATTAGATACTCATAGTGATTCAGGTAATAGTTTAATACTTACATTTATAGTTCAATTTTTACCTATAATATTAATACTTGGAGTAGGTTGGTATTTCCTAACTAAACAAATGGGTAGTGCTAATAAGTCTATGGACTTTGGTAGAAGTAGAGCTAAACTAAGTGATTCTAATCACAAAGTTAAATTTGATCAAGTTGCAGGACTTGATGAAGAAAAAGAAGAAGTTAAAGAACTTATTGATTTCTTAAAAAATCCAAAGAAATTTACTGATATGGGTGCAAGAATTCCTAAAGGTATTTTATTATTTGGTCCTCCAGGAACAGGTAAAACATTACTTGCTAGATCTGTTGCTGGTGAAGCAAATGTACCTTTCTACTACATAAGTGGTTCTGAATTTGTAGAACTATTTGTAGGTGTAGGTGCATCACGTGTACGTGATATGTTTAAACAAGCAAAACAAACTGCTCCATGTTTAATCTTTATAGATGAAATTGATGCAGTTGGTCGTCAAAGAGGTACTGGCTTAGGTGGAGGACACGATGAACGTGAACAAACACTTAACCAATTACTTACTGAAATGGATGGTTTTGGTGCTAATGAAGGTATTATCGTTATGGCTGCGACAAATAGACCAGATGTAATTGATCCAGCACTTTTAAGACCAGGACGTTTTGATAGACAAATAACAGTTAACTTACCAGACTTAAAAGGTCGTGAAGAAATTCTTAAAGTTCACGCTAAAAATAAAAAGTTTAGTGCAGGAGTTAACTTCCATAATATAGCTAAGAGAACTGTTGGACTTTCAGGAGCAGATCTTGAAAACATGCTAAATGAAGCAGCACTTCTAACTGTTAGAAGAAATAAAAAAGCTAGTACAATGGCTGAAATTGATGAAGCTCATGATAGAGTTTTAA
>JAEEGJ010011380.1_pt1 | contig 22615 bp, 16 predicted proteins | sample 8958761 | NCBI WGS metagenome assembly JAEEGJ01 (sample SAMN16246546, study PRJNA631951) | gut metagenome | biome: gut microbiome; feature: rumen; material: RS-attached | host: Bos | place: Iran: Karaj | collected 2018-10 | reverse complement strand
ACAAGACTTTGTGGATCAAGTCCGGCCACGCCGACAAGTACAACGAGAACATGTTCAAGACGCTCGCTGGCGACGTGGAAATGGCCGTGAAGCCGATGAACTGCCCCTGCCACATCCAGATTTTCAATACGGGTCTCCGCAGCTGGCGTGACCTGCCGATGCGCCTTGCCGAATTCGGCAAGTGCCACCGTTACGAACCTGCCGGTACGATGCATGGTCTGATGCGCGTGCGTGGCTTTGTGCAGGACGACGCCCACATCTTCTGTACCGAAGACCAGATTGCAAGCGAAGTGGCTGACTTCTGCGCTCTCGTCAAGGAAATCTACCACGACTTCGGTTTTGACGATATCGTGGTGAAGTTCTCCACCCGCCCCGAAAAGCGCGTGGGTTCCGACGAAATCTGGGACAAGGCTGAAGCCGCCCTTGCCGAAGCAACGAAGCTCGCCGGCCTCGACTACATCCTGAACCCGGGTGAAGGTGCCTTCTACGGTCCGAAGCTCGAATTCACGCTGAAGGACAGCCTCGGACGTGACTGGCAGTGCGGTACGATTCAGGTTGACTTCAACCTCCCGCAGCGCCTGGGTGCCGAGTATGTCGGCAAGGACAACCAGAAGCACATTCCGGTGATGCTGCACCGCGCCGCCGTGGGTTCCATCGAACGCTTCCTCGGTATTCTTATCGAAGAATTCATGGGCGATTTCCCGCTGTGGCTTGCTCCGGTGCAGGCCCGCGTGCTCCCGATTTCTGAAAAGTTCGTTGACTACGCGAAGCAGGTCGAGAAGGAACTCGTGAACGCCGGCGTCCGCGTCGAAGTCGATGAAAGCAACGAGAAGCTCGGCTACAAGATCCGCCAGTGCGAATTGCAGAAGATTCCGTACAAGATTATTGTAGGCGAAAAGGAACAGGCAGAAGGTCTCATCGCTGTCAACAAGAGAAAGGAAGGCGATAAGGGTCAAATGACCGTTGCACAGTTCCTCGAAATGACCGCAGATGACCGCAAGGTTGTGCGCTAATCTCTAAGCGAAAGCAATTCAAAAACGCAGACTCAATTGAGCCTGCGTTTTTTTTCATTTTCTTCAATCAAGTAAGCGGACTTACTTTTTTCCGGCCTTCGTTGTAGAGGTCTTCCCTGCCGCGGCATTCAGCTTCTTGAACTCCGCCTGGGCCTTACGCATGTCGGCCATAAAAGCTTCATTTGTATGCAAACTCGGATAGGCAGCCGAGACAATCACCTTCGAGGCGTCCACATCACTTTGCCAGTGAAAGCCTGCGATTACGCGGCTCTGTCCCCATTCGTAGGCGTACTTTAGCAGGGCATCCTGGGCTGCCGGGTTCACCTCGACCAGCAACAGGGCCATGGCCCACGCACGAGCAGTATGTCCCGACGGATAGGAGCCATTTGTTCTCAGGCGTTCTTCTTCGGCGGGGACAAGCGTCGGTTCGTTAAAGCGGTCATAAGGGCGACGCCTCATGTAATGTCTTTTGGCCTTGCTACCCACCTGCTTAAGCGTCCGGATTCCGCGTTCAAGAACATTCATGATGGCAGGAGTCTTCTTTGCCGAAATTTCCATGCCGAAGGGCTCGCTGAACATTGCTGCCATCTCTTCGACCGTTTCTACCGCCTGGGCAACCGCAAGGGCCGCACGGGCAGAATCCTGGCGCATCGTTTTGCCCCACATATACTGCGAGATATCGTATATGAACTGCGGCGACATGGTATCGGGCGGTGCCGGGTAAAAATTCAGCGCATTCGGGAGCGCATCCGCCTCTACATAAGGTTTGACATCGGCGGCAAAACTGCACAGGGCCGCCCCGCAAAGGGCGATTGCAACTAAAGCTTTCCTAAAAACGTTCATGCAACAAAGATAATTATTACATCACGTAAGGACGGACTTGCTTATACACCAGCTTACGTTCAGGCCCCATGACCTTGAATTCGATATCAAGCGCAAAGGCATCAGGATACTCATTATAAAGTTTTGCAAAATACCTCTGAATTTTCTGAACAGTCAGATACAACTCATTGATTTCCTTATCCGTAAGAATCAGCGCATCTGGACTAAGCGTCGAATGTTGCAACAGTACGCTTTGCACGCCGAGTCCGGCGGAAGGAATAATCGAGATAATTTCAGGGCGTTCACCGCCTTCGGGATTGGTAATGGAAGTTTCGCCGAGCTGGATATTCGCATAAATACCTGCAACGGAAAAATCCGCGATATTCTGCGTAATGATAACGCCATTCGCCACCTCGTCAGGGAAAGCTTCGTGGACAGCCACCGCCATCTGCACCGACATGTGGTCAATGTTCCAGAGGGAGCGTTCTTCGAACGCCTTGAAACTCCACACAGACGCCCACACCTTGCGAATTTCGTCGGAAGGCAAATCCTTTTCTCGACGGGTTGCCTTCACGGACTTGTAAAGCCCAGCCCCGTTAAAGTCCGCCAAGTCCTCGGAGTTGGTGCTAGAACGCAGGCGCACACCGGCATCACCATAGAGCTCATACACCTTCGCATCCAGCGCATTGCCAAATTCGGCATTAACAGGAATGTGTTTGAACATGTAGCGGATGTTGTCGAGAATCGCTTCGCGCAGGCGCGTATCGGCGGCAAAGTCATCGCGGGCAATCACACCTGCAATGTAGCTGCGGAGCGACACCGATTCCTTCGACGATTTAGCTTCAGTTGACGCAGCAATTTGCGCAACACACGCACTCTTCACCTGTTTGCAAATGCCCGACGCACGGCCTTCCTTGCCGCAATCGCTGAAGGACTTTTCGCACAGTTCTTCGGTCACTTGCGCATAATTCAAGAAATTGCTGTAATGATAGAACGGCACCGCGAACCCGTCGGGAGAATTTTCAGGCAGTAACTTATGGAGTTCGGCCAGGTTCGACGCCTTCACGCCCACAGACTTTGACGATTTAAAGCTAAGATCAGCAAAATCGACCAAGCCCGAATCAGACAGGTCGTATGTCAATGTAATGGGCTCCCGCGCATTCCTTTTCCAGAACGCCTGAGCCTCTTCAAGAGTTGCAGCCGCCACCGTATAGGAATTCGCCTTGACTTCCAGCTTCACCAGCTTTCCGCAAAGTGCAAGCAGGCTGTCGGGCAAATCGTTTCCATTAAACGCGATATTCGGCGTCTTACGCGCCTTCGCCGCCAGGTTTACATGCGAAAGCGGAGTCTGCGCATCCTTGCTGATGGTCGCCGCCACCAGCGGAATTTCTGCCGGGAGCGTTTCCAGAATCAATATGTCGTGCGAAGAGACAATCGCCGTGTCGAGTTCAGCGGCGGTCAGCTTCACGAGCGTACCGTAGGCAGTTCCCGTATTCATAATCTGGAGCAAGACATCGCCGAACAGTTGCGCGTGCGTGTAGACAGGGACATTCGCCTTCTTGAATTCGGCCTCGTGTTCAACGAGAGCATTCTCCGCGGCACTCCCCGATGGCATGTAGAACAGGCGATTTTTGGAACCGTCCGCAGCAAGGAACAGCATGCGGCTTTCAATCAGCTGCTGCACCGCGGCCACCTGCTTAGGCGAGATGCAGTCCGTCGGGAAGAACGTGAGCGCCACCATGGAATCAAGCGTCGCATAATACACAAGCGTTCCCGCAACCGTATTCTTCGCCGTGTCATAGTATGCTTCCTTTTCGAATTCCGAAAGCGAGCTTGGGTCATGCAGCACCGAACGTGCAAAATCGTAATGCAACAGACGCTTCTTCGTGTTCATAAAATGAACAACGGCGCTATCCGAGTTGAAATCCGTAATGATGAATTTCACTAGGTAACTTGTACCCATCTCCGTCTTGGAGGGGTACGCCAACTTCCGCAAAGCCTCGTAGCCATCTTCCTTGTAAAAGCCCGTCCATTCGTCGTCATTCTGGACAAAGGCCGGTAGCGTATCGGGGTCTACAATGTCGGGATCTTCACGGCGATTCGGATCTACGGGGGAACAGCTATTGGAGCAGCCCCACAAAGCCGCCATCGTGATGGCGGCAGGAATCAGCTTCATAAAAAATGACCTACCCAAACGCACCGCGTTACTGAAGTCTAAAATCACCTTCACAGATTTCAAAGGTGTCGGTAAAATCGTCGAACTTGCCTTCTTCATCAGCAAAGCGACAAACGATAGGCAACTTTCTCACATTATTCAAATCTTCGTCAAAGGACGCGCAACCATCCAAAATTTCCGTTTCGCCGTCAGCCTCATAAACCCTAAGGCAATCCATCGTGTGGCACTTACGGTACCCCCAGCCATAAGAGGAATGGTCATATTCATAGACCTTGCCTTCAAAAGTAAAGCGGAAATTGTCGTTACGGTGATTGCCACCCACATCATAAACCAGGTCCGTTATCGGCGTATATTTGCCGCCAATGTACATGACAGCCGTATCAGTACTGTAGACCGGATCAAGCCCCATCGACTGAATGCAACTAGTCGGAGAAGCCTGTGCATAAATAAAACCTTCCCGACCGTCATACTTAAAGGAGCAAATGAAGTCCCTCTGTTCAAAGGATTGCTTCATGCTAATATAACCATCATCCATACTGCATGTATAGACATCTTTCTGCGGTACACGAGTCTTGAAAATTTCAAGCGGATCGGCCAAGGCTTCACTAGAAGAAGATACCTGTTTACTTGAAGACGAAAGATTCTTATTACTGGAGCTAGATTTTCCTTTGGTTGAACTCGACGAAATTCCTTTGGCCGAACTCGACGACACATCTTTAGTCGTGCTAGAAAAAACGCCTTTAGTTGAACTCGAAGATATCGAAGTCTCTTCGCTAGAGCTGGATGTATTTTCGGGGTCGTCGCTACTTGCACTAGAAGAATTGTCGCCACAGGCAGCAAGGAAAAGCAAAGAACAGATAGGGATTAATTTAAAGATTGTCATAACAAAAATATACCTTGTTTATACATAAACGGCAATGTAACCACAGAAGACCTGATTTAAAATGCAAAATTCCGTGTCAATCGTCACAGGGGGAAAACTCTTACAACCAATGACAAACGCAGACCCGATTGAGCCCGCGTTTGTCCATTAATTATTTGTCAATCAAAGTGAATCAGGGCTAAACCACCTTGGGGCGGCCACTCTGCAATTTCATGAGCAAATCGGCGACCTCATTCCAATGATCCAGCACAACCTTACCGATTGCCGGGTCGTACATCACGCCCAAGTTCTTTTCAATTTCATTGCGGCAGTAATCCAGCGACAAGGCATCGCGGTAAACACGCTTGCTCGTCATCGCGTCAACAGAGTCCGCAATGGCAATAATTCGGGCGCCGATAGGAATTTCTTCGCCCTTCAGGCCTTCGGGGTAACCGCGGCCATCAAAGCGTTCATGGTGGTGAAGCACAATCTGCACCAGTTCGTGGGTGTAGTTGGACTGCATCAGAATCTTCGCTCCAATCACCGGATGCTGCTTAATAATCGAGAATTCTTCATCCGTAAGTTTGCCGGGCTTGCCAAGCACATTGTCGCTAATGCCCATCTTACCGATATCGTGCAAGTGCGCCGCATGGGTAATCAACGAGACAGAGCCTTCCGAAAGGCCCAGCAACCTTGCAATCTGTTCAGAGAAGGCCTTCACACGGTCGGAGTGATGCGCCGTATAAGAATCCTTCGCTTCTTCCACCGTGATCAAGCAAGAAATCAAGTCCTTGAGATTCTGGTTTTCGTTATTTTCCACCGGCTTGTGGTAACGCACCTTGTCTCGGTACATGTTCAAGTCGGCTTCCATTTTCCAGTCGCTTATAGACTTGCGAACGCCGGAATCGCTACGCAGGCGGCTTTCGCCCACCGCAATGGACAAGTGGTACAAAGCGTCCTTGTTGTATTCTTCGATGCATTTCTGCAGGTTGCTATACAGCACGAACAAGGAATCCAGTGGAGCGCGCGTCACCACGGCAAATTCGTCACCGCCAATTCTGAAGCAATTTCCTGTTGCACCGTAAGCACTCTTGATAGCGTTACCCGCAGCCACAATCAAGGCGTCACCCGCCTGATGGCCAAAGGTGTCGTTTGCGTACTTCAAACCGTTCACGTCCATCAACACCATGGTCCAGGTACCCGCCTCGGAATCCTCCTGGCTAATCGTCTTAAGAAGTTCGTCAAAGGCAAGCCTGTTTTCAAGACCAGTCAAAGCGTCGGTCGTCGCGACATCCTGCAAGTGTTCGTTCATCACGCGCAGCTTGCTGTTAATCTGTTCCAGTTCAAAAGAAGTTTCGCGAATGAAGGTCGCCATACGGGCCGCAAGCGGCAAACGCGTAGACATTCCATCTTGGATATCTTCCACAGGAGCATGTTCGTGCTTTACCGCAGGGCCTTCGCGCATCGAGGCAAACACGAGCGTAATGTTGTGCTGGTTCAAGTGGCCCTTTTCGCGCAGGAATTCACCATGTGAGAAGAAACCTGTACTAGAAGCCAACCCCTTGAATGGAGAAATTTCGTAAGTCGGTTCACGCTGAGACCAGAACGCCTTTCGAGCGGCACAAGAGAAGATATGCTGCACTTCGGGCGCAAACCGTTCACACGCTTCACTTTCCGCCTTGATTTTTTCCACAATCAACTGCGGTTCACCATACGACAAGCGGACAATAGAACCTTCGTCAATATCCGAAGACATGGAGAGCGAACCATCCGGATTGCTGGCGCCAGCTGCACGCACAATCGAAACGCCATTATGCTCGTAAAGCATCGGGAATTCTAGCGCATTGTAGAAGAAATTGCTGTCGTTCTTGATGTTCAGGTACTTGTTATAAACCTCGTAGGCCGGAACGCCACCCAATTCATAAAGAATATTGCCCTCCGAACGGGTCACATGGAAGTTTCGTCCAATAGGCTTCCAACCACTAATTTTACGGGATTCAATATAAAGATCTGCGCCGCCATAGAATACGACCAAAAGGCCGGATTTCGTGAACCCGCCCACCGACGAGAAGACGCAGGAGTTGGGGCTCGTAATATCGGGCGAGCAAACAATGCCGCCAAAAACCTGGATATTCGCAGCAAGGTCGTCAAGCCCTTCGCAAAGAGCCGTTGTCGAGAAGGGGGAAATGCAGTGATAAATTTCTACAGCCTTGACCCAAGGGTTCTGGTCCGCTTCAGCCACAATCTGGCTAGCAATGCCACCGACAGACTCCCTGGAAAAGTCGTACTGAAAAACCTTGAACTTGCTGGTGGGCTTTTCAAAAATGATTGCAGACACAGAAATGTCGACCGTCTGCTCGCAATCCACAATATTTCCGCTGGTTGAGTTACCGAACCACGGAGTCTCGGGGAACACGCGTTCAAGAATGTCCCAAACGGGCTTCAATTTTTCGGGATCCAATATTGTCGAGTGAATTTGGAAACACATTTTCGGCGAGCCATGTTCCTTGCACCACTTGCTAAACAAGAATAGCTCGTTTTCGAAAGCTACCGCATCCTTATAGGCAAATATTTTGTTCTTCATATTTTTCCCTTCTTAAGAACAACTTGACATTAATATATATAAGAAAACAGGGCATTTGCAACAATAACCCACAAAAAAAGCCCCTAAAAGAGGCTATAAATTACTCCAAATTGGAATATTTGGGGAAGAAAAGCCTCATGATACTCTCTTTTATACAGCAAGCAAGCTTTTCTGACAAAAAATGAATCCATGTTCTTTGTGTATCAAAAAAACATGTCAAATCAAAGACGTTATTGTAAAATCTTTTCAATCACAAAGTTCAAAAAAGAATCACACAACAAAACACATTGAATTACACAACAAACACATTGTCAAAACACACAAATAAAAATTCTACACAAAATAATACAATAAAATTTTATTTGTATGTAAAAACACAACCAAAGTAAAAAATTACAAGTCACAAACATACTTTTCTCATTATATATTTACATGTAAATGATACAAATTTGTTTGAAAAAACATACATGAGTATCAATAAATTAAACAAAAACAAAAAAAAGGATCATTCCATGGGTAACACAAACGAAACATCATTAAAAATTCTTAGAGCACAGAAAGGCGTTTTCGAAACTCCAAAGTTTACCAAAATCAAACCAACCATTAAAGCAAAAACGGCTGCAGAAGAAAGACTTAACGCAGAGAAAATCAACAAAGACAGTCTTTTCGATGTTGTTCTGAACGGAAAAAAAAGGCCTTCTTTCATCAATGGTAGAATTGTCGACACCAAGATAACAACATCAAAAAAAGCCATCAGCGCATTGAACAGTATTCACAACTTGATGGGATTTGAAAACGCCGAACAAGAATTCAAAGAAAAAAATGTTTCCACAACTAACCTAGGCCCCGAAACAAAATTTTTCCGCTTACAACAATACCATCGAGACATTCCCGTTTTTGGTAGACAGCTTGTCTTATCCACCGACGGTGAAGGAAACATGGAATCTTTAAGCGGTCTGTACACGCCGATACAAGACGAAAGCAAAGCCACAATCACCGAAAACGACGCCGTAGCAGCAATCCAGAAAAAAGAAAAAGCTGCAGAATTCAGTTCTGAAGGCCTTTTCTACTATGTTAACGCTTCAGAAAAAGGCATCCTTTGCTGGAAAATATGCACACCGCAAAACGTTTACTTTGTAAACGCCAAAACAGGCACCATAGAACATTCTTACGCCACCGAAATTGATTTCGGTCAGGAAATCATATGCTCAGGAATGTCTCTTGCTTCTACAAGAATCAATTATCCTGTTTACGCAAACAATGGAACACGTAAATTATACGACGTAAGAAGAGACATTTCCGTTCGCGAATGCAGCGCAAATGGAGACCGCGTAGGTGCAGAAATATTTGCAACCGGCAACGATGCGAGCATTATCGGAAATCAACATCCCGCCGCCATCACCGCAATGAACAACATGATCAAAATATTTGACTATTACGTCAATGTTTTTGGAAGAAGAAGCGCCGACGGAAACAGTCTCCCCATTCACATAGTCGTGAATTATCATCCCAGCAACAGTGCCTATACGAATGCATTTTACTCATCCGGATATTCCAACTGGGTAGAAATCTGCCTCGGCAACGGAAGTAGCATAGCCCGCCCAGTCGATGTTCTTGCCCACGAATTCACACACGCCGTAGAAAACAGCATTTGGGAAGCAAGCAGCTGCTATACAGGAGAATCTGGCGGTATTAACGAAGCCGTTGCAGACATTCTTGGCGAATTTATCCAAGACGGCATTCTCGACACCATGGGCGAAGAATTAACCATCGGATCAATCCGCCGTTTCGACAACCCCAAAGCAATGGGCGATCCGTCGAAATATTCAGAAATGACGTCTACCGAAGTTCACACCTGTAGTTGCATTTTATCTCATGCAGCTTACATTATGCAAAAGAATTGGCCCACAAAAAACAATTCCGAAGAACTCGCAACCATTTTCTACAAGTCCCTATTCTACCTCACTCCATTCTGCAATTTCCTCGACTTCCGCTCAGCCGTTTTAAAAGCCGCTAGGACAATGAAAATTACCGCACAGAAGGTCAAAGTTGTCGCCCAGGCATTTGACGAAGTCGAAGTCATCCTTGTTGGCGACGACGGTCTTTCCTATACATTGAGCGGATACGTAAAAGACACTTCTGGCAACCCCATTGTCGACGCAAAGGTTACCATGAAAAAACAGAACAATACTTCCGTTTATAGGACCGCCTACACATCATCGGATGGACGATTTGAACTCGTTTTCGATCGAGGTTATACCTATTCATTAACTTTCGAAGCAGACGGATATCAAAGCAACAGCACAACAATCAACCTAACTTCACAGCGTTGTTCTAAACGATGCATTTTGCCAACAATCACACTCCAATCTATAACAACTTCAAGAGGATATTCTCTCCAAGGCATTGTAAGAGACGCTTCTACCGGAAACCTTCTTAAGGACGTCACCATCAGAATTAAAGCCGGCAGCGGACAATCACATATGTGCACAGCCGGAAAACAAGATATCACCCTGAAGACAGACGAAAACGGTCATTTCTACACTTCAGCTGTCAAGAGTGGCACATATTCTATCTGGGCATGCAAGAGTCTTGACTCCGTTTCAAAATGGCAAAAATACGCCACTAACGTTTCCGTCTCTGGAAACAACAGCATAAACATTTCGCTCCCCGTTGCCAATCGAGAATTCATATCAGAAATTCGCATGGCCTCAGAATCTACAAGGGCAAAAGCCTTAAGACTAGTCCCCGCATCAGCAGTACTCATCGACAAGGATTTAAATGCCGGTTGCGGAGGAAAGTACATCTATTGTAACTATAGTTACTCTAGTACGGCAACCCCGATTACAAATATAATTCTCATTCAAAGCAACACCCCACTGACTTGGACTTCAAAATCAATAAACTACCAAGGCAGAACATCATCATATACACGCATTAACGTTAATCTAAACGAAGGTGCCAAGGGCGAATACATTTATCTGTGTTACACAAAAGACACCTATTACTCCCCCATGACAGGAATCGATGTCATTTTTGACAACGAAAATCGACTTGACCCCTGGATGATGGTAACTTGGGACAATACCTACTATAGCGAAGCTAACGTAAATGAAGGAAACACCGGCAAGTTGACATACATCTTAAAAACTAAAGCCGAGTTCATCTAATTAGCACAGTAGCCATAAAAGGAACCCACCCGCAATTTTTTGCGAGTGGGTTTTTGATTTACAATTCTTTTTAAAATAATTGCAATTCGAAAAAAAATCTAGCCTGCAACGCAAGCTAGATTTTCGCTTTATTCACAATAAGGAAAAATTACTTTTTCTTTTTTGCCGCAGTTTTAGCCTTCGTAGCGACAGTAGCCTTGGTCGCCACAGTTGCCTTGGCATTCACAGCCTTTTCAAGTTTCTTATATTCAGCAGCCTTGAAGAGTTCACGATCAATGATATAGCCGGCAATTTCACCCTTGACCTTATAGGGTCTGAGCACTTCAAATGTGCCCCTGTCAACGAGGAAGCCCTTCGTCCCGTCGAAACCGAGCACAGCCTTACGCTTAGCGGTGGTAGTTGTAGCCTTTTTGGCAACTTTTTTATTTTCGATTTTTGTAGCCATTGTTTTTTCCTTTTTTTAGGGTTAGAGAGTTAGAATAATTCACCAAGAGCTTGACGTTTCTCCAAGACTTCGTCACAAATCGCAGTCAAAATTCGTTCATGGGTACATACTTCAGCCGAAACACCATAAATTGATCCCGTCGTATAAAAAGAAGTACAACCGCATTCATGCGCAGAGCATCGGTATTTAATCGCACAGCCCTTACATTCCGGTTTTTCGTATTTCAAGAAACGGCAAACATCTTTCGCAACTGGACTCAAGAACATATTCCGTCCCTTATCCAGCACATTACCCAAGACATACTTTGCATCAGGCGCACTGGTAATAAAACGACTGCAAGGGAACACGTTACCGTTCGCAGCAATACCTAGCCCTCCTTTGGAGATAAAGCAGGACTGTTCCTTCTGTCTGACATTAAGAACTCGATAGGTGATTTTATCTTGTATTGTTCCCAGATAAAAATCCTTTCCCGCATTTCTATAATCAAGCCAGAATAAAGCCATTTTTTGATATTCCAAAGCCAGCGCATCCATGTCTTCGCCAGTCCAGCTACCGTCAAAATCTAAGGCGGTAGACATACCACGAAATCCTTGATCAAAAATCCACTTAACAGATTTTGCCAACCCTCGCACGTGATTGCGGGTGACTACCGACAGAACGGTAGCATCCATTGCGGCCAGCCTTGGAATGTAGGGAGCTATATCCTTAAAGCAGCCCTTACCATCAACCTTCACCCTAGAGATGTTGTGCCTTCTTTCTGGGCCATCTAACGACAAATATATCTGGACTTTTTCCTTTTGAAAATAATCCAAGATTTCATTCGAAAAAAGGGTCCCGTTTGTATTCACTGCAAATCGCAAACGAAAATTTTTAGGGAGATCTTCACGCCGCAATTTCACCAACGACTTCGCCAATTTAATACCTTTACGAATGGCGTCCATACGCAAAAGAGGCTCACCGCCGAAAAACGTGATATTAAAAAATTCGTGTTTTAATTTGATTGTTCTATCAAGGGCTAATTTAATTCCCTCTTCAAGAATTTCATCACTCATTTCAAGTTCACGGTCAACCTGACTTGACTTGTAGTAACAATAACTGCAGCGCAAATTACACTTTTCTGTAAGGCTCAATAATAAATTCATTTTTCAACTTATCAATTACACACTATAAATTAAAATAATATGAACAAAATAAATCATATTAATAATAACAAAGTAATTATTTTACAAAACAAATAATACATTGTTGATACATTGTATAATAAATAAAAGACAATGTGCTTTACAAGCAAAAAGCCGCCCCGCGGGCGGCTTTCTATAATGATTAAGCAAGAAAAATTTTAACCGACATCTTTCGCATGAACAACCTCCGAAATTTGCTCAAGCGAATGTCCTTTTACATCAAACGGCAACCGATCTTCACGGATTGTCATTTTCACGAACATGTTCACTGCTGCTGAAACAGTAATTCCTACGGAATCACAGAATGTTTCAAATTTTCTCTTCGTTTCGTCTTCCATTCTTACGCTTACTATTGCCATAGTCCGTTCCCTTAAAAAAGCTCTTTAACAATAGTTTATTTTTCTCCCGTTGTCAAACTAGGTACAGTTATTTTTTTCGCACAAAATAAATTCTTTAGAAGCGCTTCTTTTTTAATAGAGCAACTTTGTCATACACTTTTTATACAAGCTCTTTCTTTTCTAGACAATACACCACAAATAAGGCGTTTTAAAAAGAAAACAGTTTATCTAAAAAATTTCATATAAAAAATATTTACCTTCCGGCAAACTGATCCCCGAACTTCAGTTCGGTCTCTTTAGCTCCGTTCAGGTTCACCAAACGGTTCGGATCGTAGCGCATAAATTTCACAACACCATTTCTCAACACTTCGAGACGTTCAAAAAATTCTTGCGGTGTTTGCGCTGTAAGCAGGGTCTGACGCACTTGCATTTCAGGGTCATCAAATCCCTTGCAAAGCCTTGCAGCAAGCTGTTTCAAGCGTCCAAGAGCACCCATTTCAGAGGATCCATCTTCTAGCTTAAACTTGTAGTAAAGCGGGAATACATCCAAGGCTTCTTCAGCCTTAATTTCATGAGCGGGCTTACCTTCCCAGGCGTCGGCAATTTGTCCGAAAATCCACGGGTTATGCATAGCGCCGCGACCAATAGATACGCCCGACACGCCGTAGGTTTCAAGGCGTTCGCGAGCCACAGCCACACTATTTACGTCACCATTGCCTATCACGGGAATCTTGGCCGCGGCAGCAACCTCGCCTATCCAATCCCAATTGGCTAGGCCATTGTAGCCCTGCAAGCGAGTACGGCCATGCACCGTGAGCATTTCCACGCCTTCACCCTCAGCGATTTTCAGCGTTTCCATCACGTTGATGCTTTCGTCGTCCCAGCCGATGCGACACTTGAGCGTGAGCGGAATATCCACGCTAGACGAATCCAGGGCGGCTCGGACGTCGTGCAAAATCTCTTGCAGGCGCGGCAAGTCACGTAACAGCCCCGAGCCACTCCCCTTCCCCGCCACCTTCGGCGCCGGGCAACCCGCATTCACCTCGATAAACTCCGGATGCAGGTTTTCGGCAATCTTTTTAGCGGCTGCGGCCATTCGGTCAGGGAATCTTCCGAATATCTGCACCCCGAAAGGCCTTTCTTCGGGGAAAAACTTCAGCTGTTTGTGGCCATCCAGGCAAAAAACGGCATCTCCGTCCGTCGGAACAAACTCCGATACCAGAAGTCCCATGCGATTTCCCGACAAAACGCGGCAAAGTCTACGGAACGGGGCGTCCGTCACCCCATCCATGGGGCTAAGTATGGTATTCGGAAACACTTCCAAATTTCTGAGCCTGAAACTTTTCAACATTTTAACCACAATTATCCACAAATATTCCGCAACTAGAGCCCGAAAAAATTGTTTAATTTCATTCAGACCGGTACGCTAACTCATTGATAAACCTATATTTAAGCCGTGGCAAATATAACTAAACAAGCACTGATTCAAGAGATCGCCAAGTCCACCGGATTTGTGCGTAACGATATTAAGACCGTCATCGAGCAGTTTCTCGACCTTTTGGGCGAAAAGCTGATCGAAGGCAACACCATCGAGATCCGTGGCTTCGGCACCTTTGCCTGCAAGCCCCGCAAGGCTCGCCCGGCCCGCAACCCCCGCACCGGTGAAACCGTCTTGATCGAAGAACGCATGGTTCCCTCCTTCAAGTTCAGCAACGACATCAAGGACAAGATCAACTCCTTGGAAGCCCTGGTGGAAGGTGCCAACGCAAAGCTTGAATCTGAGGAAACTCAGGTCAGCGACGCCACTTCTTCTTCCGCCATGTAGCGCCAACCGCCCTTGCCCAGGGTCTGGTCCAGCACCACTGGGCCGATGGCTTCGCGCTTAAGGGTTTCCACGTGGTTTCCTACAGCAGCAAACATCCTGCGAACCTGGTGGTACAATCCTTCGCCAATCGAAATTAAGACGGAATCTCCGTCAACCTCTAAGGCCCGTGCAAGCACCGGCCTTCTTTCGTCTTTAAGCATCACGCCGCGCAAAAGTTCAGCCTTCTGTTCTTCGGTAAAGGGCCTGGCAAGAGTCACGCGATACTGCTTGAGGTAACCCTTCTTGGGACTTTCCACCTTGTGGATAAAGTCGCCCTGGTTCGAAAACAGCAACAAGCCCGAAGAATCTGCATCCAGGCGACCCACGGTCTGGATTCCCATGGCCGTAAAGCGATCCGGCAACAATTCAAACACCGACTGGTGGTCACGGGCATTATGGCTGCATTCCACATCCAGCGGTTTGTCCATCATGATGTAGAGCTTTTCGATGGTGGGAACTTCTTCGCCGTTCACCGTAATGAATTCTGGCCTTTCCTTAAATTCTATAAACGGGTCGTCAAGGACCTTGCCGTCCAGTTCCACCATGCCCATACGCACAAGGGCACGGCTTTCCTTGCGAGAGCCAAAACCAATCGAGGCCAGCAATCTATCCAAAGTCAAAGCAGGCATTAATCGTCCTCCGACATCATTTTCACAATCTTGTTGCGGACAAATCCAAGTTCCGGAAGTTCACCCGTCTTAAGGATACGAGCCCTACGACGCCAGAACGTAAAGGCAACAATGCCTCCATAAAAGAGGATTGCCAAAATCAAACCCAGCGTACGGCACAGATTTACCGAAGCCCGCATGTGGCCGTCCATCTTCAGTTCATGGTCGCGTGTCCAATCCATGCGGAAATCCCAGGCTCCAATGTAGGGAAAACTCTTGAGGAACCCGTTCAATGCCGCCGCATAGCCCATGTTTTCGTATTCCTGCAAGCGGATTCCTTCCACAAAGCAATCAATAAAGCGAATTCTAAACAACCTAAACAAAGCGGACAATGCATGGCGTACGGCCCACCAGGCGCGCGTATCGAACTCCGGCGTCAAAAGAAGTGTCCAGAATTCTTGGTCCGTCAAGGAACGTTTTTCCGCCTCTTCTTCGTCAGAGTTTTTTTCTTCCGAAGAATTCGTCTCTTCCGTTTTTGAAGATTCCTGTTTTTCGACCGGCTTCGGTTCGTCCTTCTTCTCCGGCTCCGAAGGTTTTACCGATTCAACCTTCTCCTCAGGATTCGGAATTTCTGCTTTCTCTACTTCCGGCGCAGGAGCCGATGCAGTAGCCTCGGCCTCTTCTTCATCGACAGAAGCAACCTCCTTTTCAGAAGATTGCTTATTCTTGAAAGTTTTGCTATAGGTGTAAAGGTCTTTCTTGAACAGGCGAATATGAACGTTCACGCCTTCAAGACCCGCCGTAAAATCAATCCAGAATACAAACGGGAAAAACAGGGCGACAAGCGCCAAAGCACAAAGTACGCCCCAGAACCAAATCAAAGCGGTTACTTCTCCGATTCGTCAGCCTTTTTGCTGATGATATCGATCAATTCTGCAAAGCTCTTGGTCTTGAGAATTTGCGAGAACTGATCCTTGTAATTGCGTGCAGTAGAAAGATCGTCAATGACCAAGTCCCAAGCCATCCACTTGCCGTCTACCAGACTCATCTTGTATTCCAGAACCGATTCCTTACCCTTGTTCCAAAGGTGGGCAACCACACGGGCTTCATTTTCACCCTTCATCTTGGCGGGTTCATAAATGGTAGAATCGGCGCGGTAGAGTTCCAGGCGCTTTGCACTGGAGTTGCGGACCATACGCTGGAATTCCGTCACGAATTTATCCTGGGCGGTGGCATCCTGAGCTTTCCAGTCACTGGAAGAAATCGTCTTCTTGGCAAGCAAGGCAAAATCAAACGAATCGCTGAGCAAGCTCTTGACACGTTCCGTTTCCTTCGCGTTGCGGCTAGACTTTTTCAGAAGGGTCTGAAGTTCAGCATCCTTTTTCTTGATAGTTGTCACGGGGTCTTCGGCTGCAAAAGCAACCAACGATGCGCAGGCAACTGCAATTAAAATCTTCTTGAGCATATTGTTCTCCTTTTAACTCACTGATTCATATAAACCGTGCGGAATTCCTTCAGCGACAACCCTATCTTGGCAATCAGCTGGGCGAACTCCACATTGTAAGAGCACACCGCAAAATAGTAATCTTTCTGCATCGTAATATTCTGCGTATATGCCGAAACCAAATCTCCCGTCTTGGACTTATCCAAATCGTACTGCATAGCAGCACCCTTCAAAATGCCTTCAGACGCACGAAGACTTTCTTTCATGGCGTCCAGTTTTTCTTTGGCGGCAACCACCAGATAATACTGTTCTTCGGCTTTGGCCATCAAGCCGTCCGAAGCATAGGCTTCCTTAAGCTGGAGACCGCGCATGTCCGTGCGGGCAGAACGGTATCCTTCCCAATTTTTCCAGAAATTCAAATTGTAGCGAACACCAACACCAATAACACCATCCAGCTTATTCACGGCATCTTCGGCAAAGGCATTCTTCTGCAAGACACTTCTGTTACCGGCCCAGCTCTTTACGTATTCGATTTCACCCATCACAAAGAATTCGGGAGCAAGCTTAGCCTCGGCCAAATCCATCTGGATTCGGCGAGCGCGGATTCCGGCCGAAAGCTGGCGCAGTTCCGGATGGTATTTCAGGGTCAAATTGCGGACTTCATCCAGGGACGGCAGAGGTTCCGTTCGCGGAACCAATACGGAATCTTCAGCCACAAAAGAATCATTTTCGTTCATCTTAAGCGAAAAACGAATGGCAAGCATCACGCGCTTCATGCCCAAATTGGCTTCAGAAACACCTTCCTTGACGGTATGCATTTTAGCCTTCAGGTTCAAGAGATCCATCTGGGACACATTGGGGTCGTCATCGTCCAGGGCTTCTTCAAGCTTTTCGTAAGCCTCATCCACCTTCGACTGGGCATCCCCCGCAATGCGGATCATTTCTTTTGCCAAAAGGTAATTGTAGTAATAGGTTTGCAGTTCGACGTCTTTCTTATGAACCTGATTCTCGATATCAAAGGTTTTCTGTTGCAAATCCGCTTCCAGGGCCATTTTACCGGCGCGATATTGTCCCAAATTCAGGGGCTGCACGAACCGAGCCTGCACTCCCCAATACGGGCCCATCTTGGTAAAGTCATAAACTTCCACCGTATCGCCATTCTGCAATTCATTCTTTAAACCGGGAGCGGGGCCCACCATCATGCCCACATAAAAAGTCGGCAAGACAGCTTCGGATTTCAACCTGCGAATCTGATCTTTCTTAGCCTCGGTCCCAAATTTAAGTTCAGCTACCTGGGGATCATTAGTCAAACCTTCTTCGACAAATTGTTCCAAGCTATACCGGATTTCGCCGGCAAGCGCAAAAGACGCCATCAAAAGGACTATCAACACACGGAACATGGTGCAAATTTAGCAAATTCGGCACTATTCCATTTGCCATTGGTCATCATATATCGGCTGTTGGTCGCTTGTTTTAAATTCCAGCTCCGTCAACTTGCGATATTTGGAAATCACATGTTCATAATACTTGGTCGGAAGCGGTTTTCCCGATTCCAGCATGCGGTCCACCGCCGAATGTCCTAAGTTGTATGCAATCAGGGCGTCTTTCCAGTTTCCGTACTTGGAAATCAGGCGTATCAAGTAGGCAGTCCCTACAGTCACGTTGATTTCGGGTTTCAGCAAATCTTCTTCGGTTTCGATTTGAAGGCCGAAATGGGCACTCATTTTTTTCGCCGTTTCAAGCTTAATTTGCATTAAACCCAAGGCTCCCGAAAACGCGCCGGACTGTTTACGGCCGCGGGCATTTGGGTTGCCGCGGCTTTCTTGAGCCACCACCGCCAAAATAAGCAGGGGATCCGTGGCATAGGACCTGGAAATCTGCCAAATCTGCTCCGTGAGCATTTCACGCTGTTCTTCGGTCAAGCGTCCCTTTGAAAGGTAATCCAGGGCCCTGCTAATCTTGACATAGTCAATGGTCCACTTGCCCCAAGCACTCAACTGTTCAAGATCGGCACGCAATGCCGCTTCTTTTTCGACAAGGTTCCTGATTTCAGCCTGACGGGCAAACCAATAGGACACAAAAAGGCCCAAGGCCCCAAAGCAAAACACCAGGGCTATGGCAAACGTGAGCTTGGATATGCGAACGTTACTTTTCACGCCTTGTATTCTCTAGATATTCCAAGTAACTTACCCAATCCTGGATTAACCCAAAGGAACTGAGCCTTGTCGTATCTTGCACCACACCGAGCTTACGTAAGGGACCAATCGACGATTCCAGCTTGTCGATTTCCTTGATGTAGCGATCCTTCTGGTTCTGGAGCGCAATAATCTGAGCCTGTTTGTCGGCCAGGTCATGTCCCTGGGTAGAAATAATCACAAACAAGGTAATCATCCACCCGAGGATCAAAGAGATAAGTGCAACCGCGACACCGGAACTCACCGTAATGCCCGATCGGAGTCCGTAGTGCAATCCAATCTGCTGCAGTTGCTTTTTGGTTCCCGATTTCTTGTAAGCCTTGCGATTTTCGTAGACTTCAAAAATGCTCAGGTACTTCGAGAAATAATCGTAAAGTTCAGCCGAATCAAATATCAGAATCAAAGCGGACTTTTGCGACTTGACCCGGTTCAGCAGTTCCAAGAAAACATCCAGATAGCGGTCGCTTGTAAAATGAGCGTTCTGCAAATTCAAGAAGTAGAAGCACCCGGGCCCTTCTACCAGCATGTCCAATTTTTCCTTGACCGCCGCAAGCTGTGCAAGGCCAAGGGAACCGGACAGGGAAAGTTCCACATCGTTTCCGCGAGATTCCACCTGTATGTCAATCAAATCTGGTTTCATCTGTTACCTCTTGGAAATCTTGGCCGTCAGCTGCATGGTGTATTCAGACTGGCTTTCAAGATTAACCTTCTGGAACGGGAACACGCGGATACCCTGCAAGGCCTCTGGAGCCGCAAGGGACGATGCACCAAATATGGGAGAAATCAACAGTGAAGTCTTTTTCTCAAACACCAATTCTATCCTGGAACTGGTCACCATATCCGAAATTTCAAATTTTTTGGCATCCGGGAAAATCAGCGGATCGCGGAAATTAAACTTCAGGGCCATTCCGTCAACCAGAATATCCTTACCCGAATAACCGCAAGCAAGAAGTCCCGTATCGATAAGCGTTCCGAAGAATCCCTTTATCGCCGCAGGAGAATTGTTGGTGAGCTTATACTCCACCGAGAACTCCGAACCCGTGGATGATAGACCGAAATTCTTTTCAACATGGAGAGAATAAGTCTCGGTTCCAAGCGTCGCACTCTGTTCCGAAAGCAGGGCTATATCCGTGCCGGCATCGTGACGCTTGATCTGGTAATCATATGGTGCAGAAAGCACCCCTTCGCGGTCCGATAAAATCTGGTCCAACTTTTCAGCCTTCAGTTCCACATTGGGAATCATGAAGTCTACAAAGCCCACCGCAGGGTTTCCGTCATCTCGCCAAGCCCCTAAAACAGTGTTTTCGGCGTCCTTGGCATTCAGGACATTCAGAATACCGCCATCCACATAGTCAAGCAAGAATGAATATGAATGGTTCTCCGCCCAAATACACTTGCTACCTTCAAGCATGAAGTCCGCAATATCCAAACGGATGCCGTCAAAGGAAACCAAGTCCGTCAAGCGGTTTGCCGCCTGCAGCAAGAACCTGGAGCCCCACCAGCGAACCATGGGCGTACGCATGCCTTCAGAATCCTGCATATCGCGATAATAAATGGGCGACATGGCCGGCAAAAGCATCTCGAAAAATTCATCGCGTTCGTGGCCCTTAAGGAATGCCGCCGCACGGTGAAACTGCGACAGGAGCATCTTGTGCAACAAGTTGACTTCGGGCCTTCTGATCAAAAGTTCTCGGCAAGTCTTGGCAGCCGCAGGCAAACCGATTTTGCTACCCGACGACAACAGGAAGCTGACTCGGCCTTCAGAGCTTTGGTCTGCCACAAGGCTTGCAACCGTCTTCGTCGAGATTTCGTTCATTTCCACGAATTCAATCAAACGTTCGAAGAACGGAATAATGTCACCCGGCTGCGGAGGAATGTTCAAGCCTACCACCGCAGACTTGCCCTCACGGCAATAGGGTTCCGCAATCTGTTCCCACTGGAAGTCGTCATTAGCAATGGCATCGGACAACTTCTGCGAAACCGGAACCACCCGCATAAAGGAGCCCTTGTCTTCGACGGAATACCAACCGGAAACCGGAGTCGTGCGGCCAAGCGCATCCTGAAGCGACGCCTCTTGCACAAGAGCATATTCGAAGCGGTGCTTTTCCAGGAGTTCGGTCATTTCCATTTCCCAAACCATGGAGGAATTGAAATAACCGGAAGGTTCAATGCCGAAATATTTCCACAGGAGTTTGCCATGCTTCTTGAGTTGCATGGACTGCAGTTCCGTAGGGAACAACGGAAGCATGGGGTCATAGAAACCGCCGCCCAAAAGTTCAAGGGAACCGTCTTCAATCGCGCGACGCAGCTTGCCAAACATCAGCGGGCGTGCCACCTTGTTTGCCACCTCAATAGTCGGGCCATCCATGAAAAGCGAGAACTTCACCTTTCCGGAATCGAGCATCATGCAGACGCCCGAAAGCAAATTCTCTACAACAGATTCAAGCTTTGCATACGCCGTCGATGGCGGCAGCTGCAACACAAACGATAACGTCGGTTTCATGTAGTAAAGGATAGAAAAATTTGGTAAATCCATAAAAAAAAGGGGGAAGAATCCCCCTGCTTGCAGCCCCGGCATCATCTTTCCTATCCGAGAACAGAAAACGCTCCGGCTCAGCCTGCTCCGCACGCTCACATGGCCGTTCCGGAATGTTCGCTTAGCGGCCAGGCATTCGCCGTCGCTTTCCCCAAAGCCCTGTTTTTTTGTTAAACTTTTTTGGATGGTTAACTAAGGATTAATAATCCATTGTGCAACGGACTGAAAGACCATAGACCTTTTTAGCACCTGTAGTTCGATCCATACGATCTCGAGTAATCAAAACAGTATTTCCATATGACGCCGCAGAATCTCTCACCAGACTGCCGTTATAATCACCAGGAATCCAATGGACAGTATACTCCCTCATATTCTCATACGCAATATATTTCTCTTGGGAATTACCCCATTGCGTTGTAAGCGTTCCCGCCGGTAAAAGGGAGAATCCTCGCTGATTGGAGCCCCACAAAACAGCCCCCAAATAACTTGCACCATCTCTTGACCCGCTACCCTTCATCACCATAGCCCATTCTTCCTGACTCATCACATGCCAACCTTCAGGACAGATTCCTTGGTGGAAAACATAATTGAACTTATTTGGGAAAACATGATTTTTTGTCAAATCATACTCTACCGGACATTTGGTACTACCCATGGCAAAGCTATCACATGCCGCAGGAAAATTCATTACCGTAGCCCAGGTGTAAAGGCCGCCAAAACCATTATCGCAATACCACGGGTCATCATCGTAGCAGAACTTGGTAGAATCCGTCATCTGGGTGCCCCCAGGAATCATCTTGCCATAATTCAGGTTCTGGGCAAAATAGGTTATGGAATCTAAAATTTCATAACCGAGCTCATAGCTAATTGTCTTGTACACCTGGCCGTCACGGGGGTCCGTAAATTCCCCGTAGCTGTAGTCATTCTCGCTTACAAAAAGACGGCTCATGTCGTAATACTTGCTACTAGAAGAAGGCGTTACAGAACTAGAGGACATCGGAACCCATCGTCCATTTTCACAGAGAAATTCCTGCTGTAGCTGAGGAATATACTGAGTCCAGCCCTCATAATCACTCGAGCAAAGCGAATCTCGCAACACATAGCCACTGGAACTTGAACGAGCATCATTTGTACCAGACGAAGAATATGCTTCTCCGCTAGAACTACTGGAATTATTCTTTTTGCTACTAGAACTCTTCTGCGAATCATCTCCAGGCTTCACAGAGCTAGAAGACTTCGAACTTCCACCGGAAGACGTTCCTTTGTCCGTAACGGAACTCGAGGAGAGGTTTTCGTCATCACCGCTACTGCTCGAAACTTCCTCGCATGCAGTAAAAAAACACACAAGGACAAGCGCCATCATTAAGCGACAAAAAA
>JAEEGJ010011379.1_pt1 | contig 22617 bp, 25 predicted proteins | sample 8958761 | NCBI WGS metagenome assembly JAEEGJ01 (sample SAMN16246546, study PRJNA631951) | gut metagenome | biome: gut microbiome; feature: rumen; material: RS-attached | host: Bos | place: Iran: Karaj | collected 2018-10 | reverse complement strand
CGCGGCCGGCCAGGCTGCACAGCAGTCCCGCCGCCGCGAGACAGCCGCCCGCGGCGACCGCCCAAAGCGCATCGCCCCCCGGCGGCCATACGGCCGCCACGATCACTCCTGCTGAAAAAGGGATTGAAATCGCCACGATGTCTTTCTCCACGACCATTTCAAACCGATTTGTTGCCAAAATACGCAAAAAATTCTTAAATTCGCGTGTTTTTGAACTACGAAACCTTACCAATATGATCATCCTTGTAATCAACTGCGGCAGTTCTTCCATCAAGTACCAGCTGCTTGACATGAAGAACGACGAAGTCTATGACCTGATGGCCAAAGGCCTGGTCGAAAAGATCGGTCTTCCCGACGGCTGTCTCACCCACAAACCTACGGGCAAGGAGCCCTACACCAAGACCCTCCCGATTCCCGACCACAAGATCGGTATGAAGCTCGTGCTGGACGCCCTCGTGGATCCGGACCACGGCGTGCTCTCCAGCTTCGACGACATCGAAGCCGTCGGCCACCGTATCGTGCAGGGCGCGGACTTCTTCTCCGGGAGCACCCTCGTGGACGAGGACGTGCTGGACAAGATCCGCATCTGCTGCGACTTCGCCCCGCTGCACAACCCGGCGCACCTCCTCGGCATCGAGGCGATGTCCCACGTGCTGCCGGAAGTCCCGCAGGTCGTCACCTTCGACACCGCCTTCCACCAGACGATGGAGCCGTACGCCTATATGTACGCCCTGCCGTATGAATATTACGAGAAATACCGCGTGCGCCGCTACGGCGCCCACGGCACCTCGCACCAGTACGTGTCCCAGCGCGGCGCCAAGCTCGCCGGCCTGGACCTCGCCCATTCCAAGATCATCACCTGCCACCTGGGCAACGGCAGCTCCGTGACCGCCATCAAGGACGGCAAGGTCGTGGACACCTCGATGGGCTTCACCCCGCTCGAGGGTATGATCATGGGCACGCGCTGCGGCAACATCGACGCCAACATCATCCCTTACCTGATGAAGAAGGAGAACCTCACGCCGGACCAGATGACCGCCATTATGAACAAGAAGAGCGGCTTCCTCGGCCTGTCCGGCCGGAGTTCCGATATGCGTGACCTGGACGCCGCCAGCCGCGAGGGCGACATCCGTTCCAAGATCGCGCTCAAGAAGCTCACCTACGACACCATCAAGAACGTGGGCGCCTACATCGCCGAGATGAACGGCGTGGACCTCATCGTCTTCACGGCCGGCATCGGCGAGAACAACCCGCGCCTGCGCCGTCGCGTCTGTGAGAATCTCGCCTATATGGGCGTCAGGATCGACGTGGACCTCAACGAGACCGCCCGTGGCTCCGAGACCATCCTCTCGACCCCGGATTCCACCGTCAAGGTAGCCCTCATCCCGACCAACGAGGAGCTGGTCATCGCCCGCGACACGATGCACATCGTCGCCGAACTCGACAACTAAAGTAAAGCCATATGTCCCTTATCGACCACATCATCGCGCGTGCCCAGTCCAACAAGCAGCGCATCGTGCTCCCGGAGTCCTTTGAGGAGCGTACCATCACGGCGGCCGACCGCGCCATCGCCGACGGCCTCGCAGACATCATCCTGATCGGCAATCGCGAGAAGGTGCTTGCCTATGCCGCCTCCCTCGGCCTGAAGAACATCGACAAGGCCACCATCATCGACCCCGAGACCAGCCCCAAGACCGCCGGGTATGCGAACCTCCTCTTCGAGCTTCGCAAGAACAAGGGTATGACGCCCGAGATCGCGGCGAAGACGGTGCTCGATCCCCTGTATTTCGGCTGCCTCATCATCAAGAGCGGCGATGCCGACGGCCAGATCAGCGGCGCCCTCTCCACCACCGGCGAGACCCTCCGCCCGGCCCTGCAGATCATCAAGTGCGCCCCCGGCATCACCTGCGTGAGCGGCGCGATGCTGATGATCACCAAGACCCCGCAATACGGCGAGGACGGCGTGCTGGTGGTCGGCGACGTGGCCGTGACCCCGGCTCCCGACGCCCAGCAGCTGGCCCAGATCGCCGTCTGCACGGCGCAGACCGCCCGGAGCGTGGCCGGCTTCACCGATCCGCGCGTGGCGATGCTTTCCTTCTCCACCAAGGGTTCCGCGAAACACGAAGTCGTGGACAAGGTGGTCGAGGCCACGGCTCTTGCGAAGGAGCTGGATCCCGCCCTCAAGATCGACGGCGAGCTCCAGGCCGATGCGGCCCTGGTGCCTTCCGTGGGCAAGAAGAAGGCCCCCGGTTCCGAGATCGCCGGCAACGCCAACGTCCTGGTGTTCCCGAACCTCGAGGTCGGCAACATCGCCTACAAGCTCATCCAGCGCCTCGGCGAAGCCGACGCGATCGGTCCCATCCTGCAGGGTATCGCCCGGCCGGTCAACGACCTCAGCCGCGGCTGCTCCGTGGACGACGTCTATAAGATGATCGCCATCACGGCCTGCCAGGCCATGGACGCGAAATAATCACGCCCTTGCCAATATGGACGGATTCTTGATCTCCGGCATCCAGCAGCTGGGCGTCGGTACGGAGGATTTTCGCAAGTCCTGGAACTGGTTCATCGAGCATTTCGGGGCCGATATCCGCATTCTGGAAGATGATACCGTGGCCGAACGTATGCTGCCCTATACCGGCGGCGTGCCGCAGAAGCGCCACGCCTGCATCGCCGTGAATCTGCAGGGCGGTTCTGGCTATGAGATCTGGCAGTTCTCGGAGCGCAAGCCCGTGCCCTGCCCTTTCGAGGTCGCCGTGGGCGACCTGGGTGTCCTGGCCGGAAAGGTGAAATGCCGCGACGTGGCGGCCTTCCACCGCGAATTCAGCGCGAAATGGAAGGATTGCGGCCCGTTGGGCCGGCTCCCGGACGGCACGCCCTGTTTCTGGGGCAAAGACCTGTATGGCAACTGGTTCCAGCTCGTGGAGCGCAAGGACGTCTACCTCGAGGAGAAGCGTCTGGTGGGCGGCCTGATCGGCGCCGTGATCGGCGTCAGCGATATGCAGGCTTCCATCGATTTCTACGGCGGGATCTTGGGCTACACCCGGGTGCTGAGCGACACGACCGGTCCCTATGACCCGGACGGTTTCCTGCCCGGCGGGGAGCGCAACTGCCGCCGCGTGATCCTGGGCCACGAGCCCCGCAAGGGCGCCTTCGCCGAGCTCTTCGGCGCATCCACCATCGAGCTGGTGCAGGCCCTGGAGGGCACGTCGCGCAAGGTGTACGAGGGGCGCTTCTGGGGCGATCCCGGCTTTATCCAGGTGTGCTTCGACGTCGTGAATATGGACGCCTTCAAGGCGTTCTGCGCCGCGAAGGGACATCCCTTCACCGTGGACAGCTGCCCCAACGGCGAGCGCTTCGACATGGGCGACGCCTCCGGCCGTTTCACCTATCTTGAGGACCCCGACGGGACGCTCCTGGAGTTCGTGGAGACGCACAAGATCCCGGTGGTGAAGAAGCTGGGCTGGTTCATCGACATGCACAAGCGCGATCCGGAGAAGCCGCTTCCGCGCTTCCTTTTCCGGATGATGGGATTCGTGTCCCGCGAGAAGATAAAGGACTGATATGCAGAAGGTTTGGATCACCGGAGCGTCCTCCGGCATCGGACTGGCGTGCGCCCTGCGCTATGCGTCCCAGGGCGCGCAGCTGGTGCTGACGGCGCTGCCCGTCGGGAACCAGCTGGAGGAGGCTGCGCAGAAATGCCGCGCCGCCGGGGCTGCCGACGTCGAGGCGCTGCCTTACGATTTCAGCGATCCGTCAGGCCTGCAGGCGCTTTGCGATGCCGCCTGGGCCGCCTTCGGCGGGCTGGACATCGTCTATTGCAACGCCGGCATCAGCCAGCGTACCTTGATCGAGGATACGTCCGAGGAGATGGTGCGGAAGATTATGGAGATCGATTTCTTCGCGCCGGAGTTCATCGCCCGTACCGTTCTGCCGCATATGCTGGCGCAGGGAGGCGGGCACATCGCCGTGACTTCGTCCATTTCCGGCAAGTTCGGCTTCCCGCTCCGGAGCGCCTACGCTTCCGCCAAGTTCGCCCTGTACGGCTTCTTCGAGACCCTGCAGGCGGAGTACTGGCACCGCGGCATCCGGGTGACGATCGTCTGCCCCGGCCGCGTGCAGACGGCCATTTCGATGAGCGCCCTGGACAAGGGCGGCAAGCCCCACGGGCAGATGGATCCCGGCCAGGCCGGGGGCATCACGCCCGAACGCGCCGCCCGGATCATCGTCCGGGCGATCGCGCGCGGCAAGCGTGAAGTGCTGGTCGGCGGCAAGGAACTGCTGATGGTCCCCATCAAGCGCTTCTTCCCGGGCCTCTGCGCCCGCCTCGTCCGCCGGATCAAACCGCAGTAATTCTAATACCTGGTGAGCGAAGCGCCGCGGGAGACGGCGTGCGTGGTGACGCGCACGGCGTCGGTGCCGTGGTAGCGGCAGGAGGCGGCGCCGGATAGGTTGGCGTCGAGCGATCCCTGCACGTCGATATCGCATTTGGCGGCGCCGGAGAGATTGACGCTGACGTCGCGGGCCGGTGCCATCGCGGCATTGATCCTGGCCGCGCCGGATCCGCCGATCCGCAGTTCCGTGGCGGAGCCTTCGAAATTCAGGCCGGCCGCACCGGAAGCGGTGACGCCGACTTTCCCGGCCTTACCTTTCCAGTTCAGCTTGGCGCTGCCGGACATCTCCATTTCCGCGACTTTCGGGGAGGCGTCCAGCTGACCGTTGGCCGCGCCGGAGAGCTCAAGGTCCACGCGGTCGAAATCCCCCTTCAGGTCAAATCTCGAGGCGCCGCTGCACTCGATGTCGGCTTCGGTCGCCCGGACGGACAGGCCGCGGGCTGAAGAGGCGCCGCTGAGCCGCAAAGTGAACTCGTTGTTCTTGTGAAGGAATTCGTCCCGGGTGGAGAGGCTCGCTGCACCGGACATCCTGAGGGTCATCAGTTCGGGCATCGACACGGCGGCCCGGACCTCGTTGCGGCCGCTTTCCATCTTGCGACGGATCTCGCGCGGCATATCGCGGACCTCCATACAGAGGACGCCGCCCCGGACTTCGATCCGCAGGTAGGGGAGAATGAACTCCGGCGCATCGACGCTCACGGAGTAGCGGTTGGAACGGGTCAGTTCGACTTTGTAGATCCAGGAGATGTCCAGGCCGTCGAAATTGCGCACATTGTATTCCCGGACCTCCCGGGCTTCGGCCAGGCTCTCCGGCTCGGCGGCGCGGGACGGCTGGATGGGAAGGAAGGCCACGAAGGCCAGGGCAAGAAGGGTGATCAGCTTTTTCATCGTTATCTGTTTTTTAATTGTTTTACACCATCGAGAATGTCGCCATAGTAGGCTTTGAGAATGCGGGCCTGCTGCCGCGCGGGGAGCTCCTCGGGGAGCTGCTCGAACAGGCTGACGGACTCTTCGGTCAGCTCGTCCAGGGCGCCTTCCCAGTCGTAGCCGTCCTCCCAAGGGAAATGGAGATAGGCCTTTTCGACCTGCGCGAGGTAGGAGCGGTACACCCGCTCGGGGTTGTTCGGTACGCCGAAAAAGTGGCGCGGCGTCCCGGGGCGGAAGACCAGCAGCGCGGCGGCGACGGCCGCCAGGGCGAAGGCCCAGGCGAAGGGGCGGAATCCCGCCGTCCGGGGCCGGCGGGTGACGGACCCTTCGGCCGGCCGGGTGTCTTCCGACGGCAGCGGGGTGACGTCCAGCCGGGAGAGGAAACGCGCCTCGTGCCCTTCGGCGGGCGCTTCCGTGTCGAAGGAAGCGGCGTGTTCGCGGATGTATTGTTCGAGCTCGGTCATAGCTGTCTGTTATTGAACATTCCTATCAATTTCGTCCGTCCGCGCGAATACAGCGAGCGGAGCGTGGTTTCTTTCTTCCCTGTCATCTCGGCGATTTCGCCGTAGTCCAGGCCTTCGATGAGCACCAGGGTCAGGATCAGCCGGTAGGGTTCCGGAAGGGCGTCCATCGCTTCCCTGACCTGCACGATGTCCGGGAGGGCGGAAACGGGTTCCGCTTCTTCGCCCGGCAAACCTGACACGGCAAGATCCTCCAGAAAGGCATCCCGGCGCTGACGCCGGCGCAGCCGGTCGATGGACGCGCGGATGCAGGTGCGGGCCAGCCAGGCGGAGATCTGCTCCTTGGAAGAGAAGGTCCCGGGGGAGGAAACGAATTTCAGGATGGTGTCCTGCATCACCTCTTCCGCCTCTGCGGGATCACGGAGAATGCGAAGGCTGATGTTGTACAGCCGCCGGTTGTGTTCCTGGTAAAATTCCGTGATCTCTTGCCGTGTCATTTTTTGCTCACTCTGCCTGTATAACGCAGAAACACCCGGATTGTTGCAAGTCCGGGTGAATTATTTTTCAAAGAAACTGAAATGGACGCGGCCGTAGGTCTTTTCCTTCTTGAAGAGGGGGTGGTCCGAGAAGTCGTGTTCGTCGCCGTGCTCCAGGATGAAATAGCAGCCGGGGTGGAGCAGATCGCGCGACAGGACCTTGTCGGGGAGGGTCTCCAGCCCCTCCAGGGCATAGGGCGGATCGGCGAAGACGATGTCGAATTTCTCCCGGCAGATGGGCAGGAAATCGAAGACGTTGGCGTGTACGGCCGTGACGTTGTCCAGGCCGAGCCGGGCTGCCTCGCGCCGGATGAAGGCGGCGTGGTCCCGGTTCATCTCCACGCAATACACGCGGGCGGCCCCGCGCGACGCGAATTCATAGGAGATGGCGCCGGTGCCGCCGAAAAGGTCGAGCACCTGCAGGTCTTCGAATTCGTATTCGTTGTTCAGGACATTGAAAAGGCCCTCCCGCGCGAAATCCGTGGTGGGCCGGGCGCCATACCCCATCGGGGGCAGGATGGTCTTGCCTTTGAGGCGGCCGCCGATGATTCTCATAGATATTCGACGGCCTTGAAATACCGGTACAGGGCCATCTCGTCCTCCGCATCCAGCTGGGACAGCCAGCAGATGGTGGAGATCTCCGGGTTGAGCTGGAGGGAATTCAGCGACAGGAAAATGAAATACTCCGCCGTGGTGAAGTCCCGGGCGGGGAAGCTGTTGGCGAGCAGCAGGCTCTTGCCCTGGGCCACGGCCAGATAAAGCGTGTCGTCCAGGATGCCGCAGAGGATCTTGTTGTACTCCGGGCAGTCGGGCAGCCGGGACAGCAGGGCGTAGATGGGGGGTGTGTCATCAACGACGCTGTCCCCGTCTTTTGCATAGACGAGGACAGCATCGTAATGGGGTATGTCGAGGTAGCCGACCTCCGTACCCTCCTTCAATTCGCCCACTTCAGCGAGCGCTTCACGCGCTGCCGCAGGGTTGAAGAACTGGGAGGGGACGAGGGTGAACACTACTCCCAGTTACCTGCGTTGTTGTTCGGGGCGGTGATGGAACCGACCTGCAGGCCTTCGTAGCGGTTGAGGTCGCGGCTCTCGGCGTCAAGGTTGATGCGGAGCTGGTTGTTCATACCCTTGAGGAGGGACTTCCAGGGGACGCGGGCCTCGAAGAGGGGCACGGGCACGCCGGAGACCATCTTGGTCGTGGCTTCCATCTGGACCGGCTCCTTGCCGGAGAACGGGATGTACTTGAGGGAGTCGATGCAGAAGTCCGGGCGGTTGTTGAACAGGGTGTCGCGCACCGGGACCTTGGTCACGGTGGAGAACACCACCTTCTGTCCGGCCGCATAGGCTTCCTGCAGCTTGGCGTTCAGCTGCTCGGGTTTGAGCTTGCGGTTGGCCTTCTTGATGGCCTCGGTGTTCATGACGGCGAGGGAGTCGTCCATGGAGCCGACCTGCATCACGATCTCCATCTGTCCGGTCTCATAGAACTGCTTCAGGGAGTCGATGGAAGAATTGAACTTGCCCGTGACGGACTTGTACGCGACCTGCAGGGTACGGATGTCCTTGAGGCGCTGCACGGCGACCGCCTGGCGGCTGGCTTTCTCCTTGTTGAAGTTGACAGGCTGCATGATGTTGCTGTAAAGCAGGTACACCAGACCGGCGATGGCGGCGAGCAGGAGGACTTCAACGATGATCTTTACTACTTTGTTCATTGTATCGGTTAGTTTTATTTGATATCCAAAGTCCCACAAAGTTAAGAAAACGATTTATCAAATGCAATATTCTTATTAAATTTGCCGAAGTTTTTTTGGAAGAGATGCAAGCACCCGCACCGGCAGACTTGATGCGCCTGGAGGCGTTTCTCGCGAAAGCGAGATGCGTGGCCGTGGTCGTACATACGCACCCCGACGGGGATGCCCTCGGCAGCGGCACCGCCCTGCTGGCGTATCTGCGCCTTTGCCTGGGTGTCGACGCCCGCCTGCTGCTGCCCGACACGCCCTCCGCGCCGATGGCTTTCCTGCTCCCCGCGGAAGGGGTGATCGACGCTTCCCGGGAGCCCGATGCGGCCGCAGCCTGGCTCTCGCGCTGCGACCTGCTCTGCACCCTGGATATGAACGGCTTCAGCCGGGCGGAGGCGCTCGAGGCGCCGCTGCGCGCCTGCCGCGCCCCCAAGGTGCTGATCGACCACCACCTGAACCCCGAGCGCGACTCCTTCGACCTCGTGTTCAGCGAGACGGAGATCTCTTCCGCCAGCGAACTGCTCTACCGGCTGCTGCTGGCCCTGCCGGGCGTCGGAAGCGCCGACAGACTGCCCCTGGAGGTGCTCACGCCGCTGATGGCCGGGATGACCACGGACACCAACAATTTCGCCAATTCGGTCTATCCGTCCACCCTGCGGATGGCGTCCGAACTGCTCGCCGCCGGCGTGGACCGCGACGCGCTGCTGGACAAGCTCTACCACAGCTACCGGGAGAACCGCCTTCGCGCGATGGGCGCTATGCTGCACGAGCGTATGACGATCACCCCCGAGGGGGTGTCCTGCATCGTGCTCGACCGCGCCTTCCTGGACCGTTACGACCTGAAGGAGGGGGAGACCGAGGGGTTCGTGAATCTACCGCTCGCCATCGACCGGGTGCGGATGAGCATCTTCCTGCGCGAGGACGCCGGGCATTTCCGGGTCTCGATCCGTTCCAAGGAGGGCGTGTCGGCGAACCTGCTGGCGCGGGAAGCCTTCCACGGAGGCGGCCACGAATGCGCCGCGGGCGGCAAGGTGTTCTACCCGCAGGACATCGCCGGTCCCGAGCAGGCCGGGGAATACATCCAGACCGTGGCGGCACGATTTATGCGGAAAAAGTAGATGAGAATGAAGAAAACCATACTATATCTCGCGCTGGCCGCGCTTCTCTGCGCCGGCTGCGCCAAGACGGCCCGGGTCGGGCTCAACGATGCGAACAAGCGTTTCCTCGACGCGTGGATCCAGGTCAATCACCCCGGAGCCCGGCAGACCGCCCTCGGCTCCTATATCCTCGAGGATACCCCCGGTTCGGGCAAAGTCGGCGGCACGGCCGACGCCAACCCCTTCGTACGCTTGGAGTACAAGATCATGACCCTGGAAGGATCCGTCCAGACCGCCTGTACGGAAGAGCTGGCCAAGCGGCTGGGAAACTATAATTCCGCCAACTACTACGGACCTGTCATCTGGCAGCGGGGAGAAGGCGCCCTGGCGCCGGGCTTCGAAGAGGCCTTCACCGACATGCGCGAAGGCGGCACCCGCACCCTGCTCATCCCCGGATGGCTGCTGAGCCCGTACAAGACGTACAAGACCGCGCAGGAATACCAGGACAACGTCAGCGGCACTTCGGCCATCTACGAGTTCAAGCTCTTTGACGTCATCCCGGACATCAAGAAGTGGGAGACGGACTCGGTGGGCCGCTACGTGGCCGCCCATTTCCCCGGCAAGACGGTCTCGGATTCGCTCAAATACGGTTTCTACTACATCCGGACGGGCCAGCCTTCGAGCACCATCGAGTTCCCCGCGGACACCACGGTCTACCTGAACTACGTGCTGCGCCTGCTCAACGGCAAGGTCGTGGACACCAACATCCGCGACACCGCGGCATTCTACAACATCTATTCTTCCGGCAGGACGTACGCTCCGACCACCATCAAGTGGCACGACAAGGAGGGCACCTACAAGAACATCAAGTTCGGCTCATCGAGCAGCGCCATCGAAGGTTTCCTGTTCGCGCTTTCACAGATGCACCCCCACGAGAAAGGCACGGCCGTGTTCTATTCCGGCCTGGGCTACAAGTACAAGGGGTCGGGCGACGTGATTCCCGCCTATTCGCCGCTTCATTTCGACCTCGAGATCGTCGATAAACCCTGACGCCGATGGCAGCGTCGGGTGCGGCTCCCATTGAGCTCGGGACCAAGAAGATAGGTCCCCTCCTGCGGCAGTACGCCGTCCCGGGCATCATCGCCCAGACGGCGGCTTCGTTGTACAATATGGTCGACAGCATCTACATCGGCCATATACCCGGTGTCGGCTCTTCCGCCATCAGCGGCCTCGCCGTCACCTTCCCCCTGATGAACCTGTCCGCGGCGATGGGTACGCTGGTCGGCGTGGGCGCGATGACCCTCATCTCCGTGCTCCTGGGCCAGAAGAACTACGGCGCGGCGCAGAAGGTGCTCTCCAACGTGCTGACGCTCAACGTCATCATCAGCATCATCTTCTCGGCGGTCACGCTATTCTTCCTGGATCCGATCCTGCGTTTCTTCGGGGCCAGCGACAACACCCTGCCCTTTGCCCACAGCTATATGCTCATCATCCTGCTGGGCAACGCTTTCACGCACCTGTACTTCGGTTTCAACGGTCTCATCCGGGCCTCCGGCCACCCCCGGGTGGCGATGAACCTGACCCTGTTCACGGTCATCTCCAACGCCATCCTGGACCCGATCTTCATCTTCGTGCTGAAGATGGGCATCCAGGGCGCCGCGCTGGCGACCATCCTCTGCCAGATGTTGGCGATGACCTACACGCTCCGCTTCTTCTCGGACAAGTCCCGCCTGCTGCATTTCACCCGTCCGCTGTTCCAGCTGGACTGGCGCGTGGCGAAACAGTCGCTGGCCATCGGCCTGGGACCCTTCCTGATGAACGTGGCGGCCTCGATGGTGTCCCTGTTCATCAACCAGCAGCTCGGCAAGTACGGCGGCGACCTCGCCATCGGTTCCTACGGCATCGTGAACCGCCTGACGATGCTGTTCGTGATGATCAATATGGGCTTCAACCAGGGTCTCCAGCCGATTGCGGGATACAATTACGGCGCCCGGCAGTACAGGCGTGTCCGGGAGGTCTTCATCCTGACGGCCAAGTGGGAAGTGCTTGTCACGATGATGTGCTTCCTGATGTCGGAACTCATCCCGCGCCAGGCGGTGAGCCTGTTCACCAACGACCCGGTGCTCGTGGATATGGCGGCCCACGGGCTGCGCATCATGAACTCCGGATTCGCCCTGGTGGGCTTCGGTATGGTCACGGGCAATTTCTTCCAGTGCCTGGGGATGGTGCGCAAGTCCATCTTCCTGTCGCTGTCGCGCCAGCTGCTCTTCCTCATCCCGCTGATCTACACCCTCCCGCTGTGGCTGCAGGAGACGGGCGTGTGGGTCAGTTTCCCGATTTCGGACACGCTCAACATCATCATCTCCGCCATCCTGATCGTCCGGCTGTTCCGCAAGTTCGACCGGCTCAAGGACGGCGAGAATCCCGACATCCTCGGCAGTAACATCCAATCATAGCGCCATATGGAGAAGAAGGTCCTCATCAACATCGGACGCCAGTACGGTGCCGGCGGCAAAGGCGTCGCCGAGATCCTGGGCGAACGCCTGGGCATCCCCGTCTACGACAACGAACTGCTGCATAAGGCGGCGGAAGAGAGCGGCTTCAGCGCGGCCTTCTTCAAGAAGAACGACGAGCGCCGGCGGGTGTTCCGCTTCGGCGGGCTGTTCGGCCTGAACCGCGCCAGTTCCTACGCCCCCTCGGGCATCGACGAGACGGAGCTCTTCAAATACCAGAGCCAGGCCATCCGCGACATCGCCGAGCACGGGAGCGCCATCTTCCTCGGCCGAGCCTCGGACTACGTGCTGCGCGATATGGAGTGCCTGGACGTCTTTATCTGCGCCCCCCTCGCGGACCGCGTCAGGCGCGTCGTCGAGCGGACGAAGATGACGGACGAAGATGCGGAAAAATACATCCTGAAAAAGGAGAAGGCGCGCCGGGACTACTACAATTTCTTCACCCTCGGCGACTGGGGCGTCGCGTCCAACTACGACCTCTGCCTCGACTCCTCCCTGCTGGGCCTCGACGGCTGCGCCGACCTGATCATCGACTTTGGCAAAAAGGCCGGAATGTTATAATCCTTTCGCCTTGCCCTCGTCCCAGATGGCGTCCATTTCGGCGAGGGTCATGTCCGTGAGCTTGCGACCCTTCTTGAGGGTCTGTTCTTCCAGATAATTGAAACGGCGGCGGAACTTGCTGCAGGAGCCGCTCAGCGCCGCCTCGGGATCCACCCCGTAGAGGCGCGCGGCATTGATGACGGCGAAAAGAAGGTCGCCGAACTCCTCCTCCATATGGCGCGCATCCTGCTCCCCGCAGGCCTCGCGGGCCTCGCCCAGCTCTTCGCCCACCTTGTCCCAGACGTCTTCGCGCTGCTCCCAGTCGAAACCGCAGCCGCGGGCCTTCTCCTGCATCGAGAGGGCCTTGAGGATGGCCGGCATGGCGTCCGGAATGCCGGACAGGACGGTCTTGTTGCCGTCTTTCTCCTTGGCCTTGACCAGCTCCCAGGTGTCGGCGATCTCCTTGGCGGAGGTGGGGGTGCCGGCCTCCGGCCCGAACACGTGCGGATGCCGGAAGACCATCTTGTCCACCACTTTGTCCAGGCTGTCGGCGATGTCGAAAGAGCCCTCCTCCTGTGCGATACGCGCATAGAAGACGAGGTGGTAGAGCAGGTCGCCGATCTCCTTGGCCGTGCCCGCGCGGTCGCCCTTGAGGATGGCGTCGCTGAGCTCATAGACCTCCTCTTCGGTCATCGGACGTATGGTCTCCATCGTCTGGGCGGCGTTCCAGGGGCACTTCTCCCGGAGTTCGTCCATCGTGTCGAGCAGGCGGCCGAAAGCGGCTGTTTTTTCTTCTTTGGTATGCATCGAAATATTTCCTACATTTGCGTCTGCAAAAATAACAATTATTGTTGAGATGAAGCCGATACGTTACGTTTCCGCCGACGAGGCGGTCAGCCACATCCCTTCCCACTGTCACGTCCACCTCAGCAGCGTCGCCAGCGTGCCGCACTGCCTGATCCGGGCGCTTTGCCGCCGGGCGGACGCCGGGGATGTCTGCGACCTGCACTTCCACCATTTCCATACGGAAGGCCCCGCCCCCTACAGCGAGCCGCGCTACGAAGGGATCTTCTTCGAGCAGGGCTTCTTCGTGGGCCCGAACGTCCGCGCGAACGTCAACGCCGGCTATGCCGACTACCTCCCGGTGCACCTCGGCGAGAGCCAGAAGCTCTACCGCGAAGGTTTCATTCCCCTCGGGGCGGCCCTGGTGAACATCTCCCTGCCGGACGAGCAGGGACGCGTGAGCCTCGGCACCTCGGTGGACTGCTCCGTGGCGGCCATCGAGAGCGCGAAGGTGGTGATCGGCGTCGTGAATCCCAACGTTCCCTTCTCCTACGGCGACCTGCTCTCCCTGGACCAGTTCGACTACCTCGTGCAGGACGACGAGCCGCTCGTGACGGCCGCCTTCGCCGAGCCCACCCCCACGGAGGTGATCATCGGCAAGAACTGCGCGGCCCTCGTGGAGGATGGCGACTGCATCCAGATGGGCATCGGCGCCCTGCCGAACGCCCTCGCAGCGCAGCTCGGCGGCCACAAACACCTGGGCCTGCACACGGAGATGTTCGCCGACGGCCTGCTCCGCCTGATCAAGGCGGGGGTGATCGACGGCGCCAACAAGCGGATCGACACCGGCAAGGTGGTAGCCTCCTTCCTGCTCGGCTCGCAGGAGGTCTATTCCTTCATCGACCACAACCCTGACGTGCTGATGCGGGACATCAAATACGTCAACGACCCGTGGGTGATCCGCCAGAATCCGCATATGAAGGCCATCAATTCCGCCACGGAGGTGGATTTCACGGGGCAGATCAGCGCCGACTCCATCGGCACGCGCATTTTCAGCGGCACCGGCGGCCAGGTCGATTTCGTCAGGGGCGCGACGATGTCCGAGGGCGGCAAGAGCATCACGGCCTTCGCCTCCCGGACCCTCAAGGGCCACAACAAGATCGTCGCCCAGCTCAATCCGGGCGCCGGCGTGGTCACGCCCCGCGCGGATGCGCACTGGATCGTGACCGAATGGGGCGCCGTGGACCTCTACGGCAAGAGCCTGCAGGAGCGCGCCAAGCTGATGATCAGCATCGCCCACCCGGACGACCGGGAAATGCTCGACCGCCAGGCCTTCGAGCGCTTCGGCCCTCATTACCACAACTTTAGCATCTAAACGAATGAAGAAAAGCATAACGCTGCTCGTCGCCGTCGTCGCTTTGCTGTGCGGTTGCCGGAATACCGGGAACAACAGGCAGGTCGATCCTTCCCGGAAAGGGGAGGAACTCTCCGTCGAGGAGGATATGGACTTTTACGACGACTACACCTGGGACGAGATCAGTTTCCGGGACTGCATTTCGGTGATGTATGATCAGGCGGATTACGCCTGCAAGATCATCGACAGGTCGGACGACGAGGTCGTCTTCCGCCTGGAGCCGACCTGGGAGGAGGCGGACGGCGCCTTCGCCCTGATCCGCTTCACGATGGCGGACCGGGCGCTCGAGACCGACAGCGATGCCTGGGAGGAGAGCCTCCAGGACGCGCTCGACCCGATGATGACGGCGCTGGAGGAGGACGGCGATTTCGAGATGGACGGCCGTTTCTCTCCCTGGTACGAACTCGAGACCGATTTCGGGGAGTATATCCAGTATATGGGCACCCGCGTCTCCTCGGACAAATACGTCCAGGGCGCTTTCGCCGCCAGGGGCAGCGAAAAGGGCCGCGCCCTCATCCAGGCCGAGGCTCCTGACGAGGAGGTCCTGATGATCCTGCTCGACCTGTTCGAAACGGTGTCGTTCGATTTTTGATTTCCGTGGATTTTCATAACTTTGCAGTCCGTACTAACCGAAAGCCAAGATGCCTGACTACAAAATACAAGAAGTACACGCCCACAAGGACCTGATGCGTTTCATCCAGTTCCCGGATGAGCTGTACAAGGATTGTCCCCAATACGTGCCCGCCCTGCACAGCGACCAGGTGAGGTCGCTGACCAAGGCGGCGCCGCTGGATTATTGCATCCACAAACTGTGGATGGCGCTGGACGGAGACCGGGTGGTCGGTCGCATCTGCGGCATCGTCAACCCCCGCTACAACGAGCTCTACGGCCGCAAGCGCGCCCGTTTCGGCTGGTTCGACTGCATCGAGGACATCGAGGTGGCCCGCCTGCTGCTCGGCACGGCCGAGGCCTGGGCCCGGGAGCAGGGGATGGACGAGATCCACGGTCCGCTGTACTACAACACCTTCGGCAAGCAGGGTATGCTGGTGGAGGGCTACGAGAATATCCCGCCCTTCAACTGCCTGTACAATTTCCCGTACTACAACGATTTCGTGACGGAGCTGGGCTATGAGAAGGAATGCGACTGGCTGCAGTACAAGATGGTCGCGAACCACGGCGTGCCCGACAAGGCCCGTCGCGTGTCCAAGCTGGTCCAGGAGCGCTACAACCTCCATTTCGGCAGCCTCGACAAGCTCAAGCGGGACAAGAACCTGGTCCGCAAGTTCTTCCAGGTGTACAACGACAGCTTCTCCGAGAGCGTCCTGAACTACATCCCCCTGACGGATAAGGAGATCGACGAGGAGGCCGCTTCCGTGATGCCCTACATTTCCGACAAGGCCAGCTGCATCCTGCTCGACGAGCACGACGAGATCGTGGCGTTCGGCATTTCCTTCCCGACCATCTCCGAGGCCTTGCAGAAGGCGAAGGGCAAGCTCTTCCCCTTCGGATGGTGGCATCTGTTCCGCGCGCTGCACAACTACGAGACCACGGACCTGATGGTCAACGGGGCCGCACCCGAATGGCAGAACAAAGGCGTCTCCTCGGTGTACTACGAGGCGATGGCGGACAAGGCCCTCAAGATCGGCAACCGCTGGGCCATCTCCAATCCGCAGATAGAATCCAACAGCGCGGTCAACATCTGGAACAGCTACGAACACGAGCCGTTTATGCGCCGCCGCTGCTACCTTAAGAAGATCTGAGTCCATGGCAGACAACAATACCTTACTCGACAAAGTCCTTTCCCTCGAAGGGAAGTTCGCCTCGCTCCAGGAGCAGCTCTCCAGCCCGGAAGCGATGGCGGATATGAAGAAGTACGTCCAGCTCAACAAGGATTACAAGGAGCTGGAGCCGATCATCAAGACCGGCAAGGAGTACGAGAAGATGGTGGAGGACCTGGCGGCTGCCAAGGACATCCTCGTCAACGAGAAGGACGAGGAACTTCGTGAAATGGCCCGTATGGAGATCGCGGAGATCGAGCCGAAGATCCCCGGGATGGAGCAGCAGATCAAGCTCCTGCTCATCCCGGCCGACCCCGACGACGGCAAGAACGCCATGGTCGAGATCCGGGGCGGCACCGGCGGCGACGAGGCCGCCATTTTCGCCGGCGACCTTTTCCGTATGTATCAGCATTTCGCGGAGCGCCGCGGCTGGAAGCTCGAGGTCACGGACCAGGCGCCCGGCACCTCCGGCGGCTTCAAGCAGATCGTCTTCAAGCTCTCCGGAAGCGACGGCGTCTACGGGGTGATGAAATACGAATCCGGCGTGCACCGCGTCCAGCGCGTGCCGCAGACGGAGACCCAGGGCCGCATCCAGACCTCGGCGGCTTCCGTGGCCGTGTTCCCGGAAGCGGGCGAGTTCGACGTGGACCTGAGCTGGGACGACATCCGGCTGGACCTGTTCTGCGCCTCCGGCCCGGGCGGCCAGGGCGTCAACACGACCTACTCCGCCGTGCGCCTCACCCACATTCCCACCGGCCTGGTGGTCCAGTGCCAGGAGGAGCGCTCCCAGCTGAAGAACAAGGACCGCGCCTTCGAGGAGCTGCGTACGCGTCTGTACAACCTGGAGCACCAGAAGTACCTCGACGGCATCGCCGCCAAGCGCAAGACGATGGTGTCCACGGGCGACCGCTCCGCCAAGATCCGCACCTACAACTATCCGCAGGGCCGCGTGACGGACCACCGCATCAACTGGAGTATGTACAACCTCCCCGTCTTTATGGACGGAGACATCCAGGAGTGCATCGACCAGCTGCAGATCGCAGAGAATGCCGAGCGCCTCAAAGAGGCCGGAGACTAATCCTTAGATTTTCCTGAAGGCTAAGCAGGCATTGTGCCCGCCAAAACCGAATGAATCGGAAAGACCGAGATTGACATCGGTCCGGACGGCGACGTTGGGCGTGTAGTCCAGGTCGCACTCCGGATCCGGGGTGTCCAGGTGCACCGTCGGCGGGACGATGCCCTCCTGCAGGGCCAGGACCGTGGCGATGGCCTCGACGGCGCCCGTGGCGCCGAACATATGGCCGTGCATGGACTTGGTGCTGCTGATGTGGGCCTTGTAGGCGAAATCGCCCATCGCGAGTTTGTACGCCAGGGTCTCGGCCACGTCGTTGAGGCGCGTTCCCGTGCCGTGGGCGTTGATATAGACGTTGTCCTTGTCGGGATCGAAGCCGGACTGCTCCAGGGCGGCCTTGATGCAGGCGGCCTGGGTGCTGCCGTCCGGACGCGGCGCCGTGGCGTGGTAGGCGTCGCAGGTGCTGCCGTAGCCCGTGACTTCCGCATAAATGTGCGCCCCGCGCGCCTTGGCGTGCTCCATTTCCTCGAGGATCAGGATGGCGGAACCGTCGGCCATAACGAAGCCGCTGCGGTTGGCGTTGAAGGGGAGCGACGCGTACTGCGGGTCCGTGGAACGGGTGAGCGCCTTGGCGTTGGCGAAGCCGGCGATGCCGATCGGAATGGTGCAGCGGTCGGTGCCGCCCGCGATGATGGCGTCGGCATAGCCGTGGCGGATGGCGCGGAAGGCCTCGCCGATGGAATGGGTGGAGGTGGCGCAGGCCGTCACGATATCGATGCAGGAGCCCTGGGCGCCGTATTTGATGGCGATCTGGCCGCCGGCCATGTCGCTGATCATCGTGGGGACGAAGTTCGGGGAGACCCACTGTCCGGTGGGATCCTCGACGAACTTCTCCAGCTCGCGCTGGATGGTCGTGAATCCGCCGATGCCGGAGCCCACGTAGGTGCCGAAGCGGGCGGGATCGATGTTTTCGCCGGACACGAGGCCGGCGTCCTGCATCGCCTGGAAGGCGGATGCCATCGCGAAAATGGTGAAGGGATCCTGCTTGCGGATGAACGGCTTGTCCATCCCGTAAGCTTCGGGATCGAAGTTGCGGACCATTCCGCCGATCTTGACGGCGAGCCCGTCCGTGGGGAATTCGGTAATATGATCTATGCCGCAAACACCGTTTACCAGGTTGTCCCAGAAAGTCTTGACATCGTTGCCGATGCAGGAGATGACACCGAGGCCGGTCACTGCTACTTTTCTATCCATAAGTTTCATTCTTTTGACGGCGCAAAGGTAGCAAATAATTCTTATATTTGTAATTCTAACGAATCAACCGGATGCTTGCGCTAGGAGACCAGTTACCCCGTTATCTGCTCGATAGACAGCAGATTTGGACGACCGTGGTGTACACGGCCCTCTTCTCCCTGGTGTTCATCCTGGTCAGCATCCCGTTCTCCGACAACGCCTGGTTCGCCCTCGGCGCCAGCAATGCCTTCTTCTACACCGTCGCCTTCGTCGTGGTCGCGGCGCTCGTGGTGATCGTGAGCCGCGCGCTGATGTTCCGCTGCCGGACGATGAAGAATTTCACGGTGCTGGGCTACGTGTGCTGGAATGTGTCGGAGGTCGTGGTCGTGGCGCTGTTGTACACGCTGTTCACCTTCGAAGGCATCAAGGCGGGGATCATCCCCCCGGTCGGACGCGAGACCGGGATGGTCTTCCTCAGCGCGCTGGTGTACACGGCCGTGTGCCTTTGCGTCCCCTTCGTCCTTTGCAGCCTGCAGGCCACCATCCGCGACAAGGACAACACCATCCGCCTGATGAACTACGGCAACGTGGTCAGCGACAAGCCCGCCGTCCCGTACTCCGACAAGCGCATCACCCTGTTCGACAACAACGGCGTGCTCAAGTTCTCCATCAGCTCGGACAACCTCTACTTCATCGAATCCGACGACAACTACATCAAGGCGTGGTATATGGACAGCGCCGGGGAGATGAAGCAGTATATGCTGCGCTGCCGCCTCAAGACGGTGGAGGACAGCTTCGCGGACAGCGAACTCGTCCGCTGCCACCGCAAGTACATCGTCAATATCCGCAAGATCTCCATTCTCAAATCCGAGAAGGAGGGCTACAAGATCGACTTCGACATCGATTCGATCGACCCGATACCCATTTCCAAGACCTACGAGCAGGCCGTACTGGCCCGCTTCAATTCACGTTGACAGACTATGTGGCAAAGAATCCAGACCCTGTATCTGTTCCTGGCGACGGGACTCGTCGTCTCCCTGTTCTTCTGTATGAAGGCCGGGGATATCCCCTTCACGGACTACTGGCCCTATCTGGTGCTGCTGATCGTCACCGGCTTCCTCCAGGTGATGGCACTGACGACCTACAAGCACCGGGTCTTCCAGATGCGCACGGCCGTCCTGTCGGCCATCATCCTGGTAGGCTTCCAGGGCTGGCTGGTGTATGATTTCATCTCGACGCACAACGATCCGGTCTTCCACGTGACGGCCGTCTTCCCCATCGTCGCCGTGATCCTCGATTTCCTGGCCGCACGGAGCATCCTGGCGGACGAGCTGCTGGTGCGCAGCGCAGACCGCCTGCGTGCCGCCAAGCGCAAGAAATAATCATTTTAAAATCACATAATTATGAAAATTCCCCCTTCTGAACTAATCATCAACGACGACGGTTCCGCATTCCACATCCACATCCGTCCGGAACAGCTCGCCGACCGTGTGATCCTCGTAGGTGACCCCGGCCGCGTCACCATGATTAAGAACCTCTTCAATACCATCGAGGCGGAGGGCGCGTCGCGCGAATTCTGCTGGGCGACCGGCACCTTCAGCGACACGCGCATCACCGTCCTGTCCACCGGCATCGGCACGGACAACATCGACATCGTGATGACGGAGCTCGACGCCCTCGCCAACATCGATTTCAACACCCGCGAGGTCAAGCCCGAGCACCGTACGCTGGACATCCTGCGCATCGGTACCTGCGGCGCCATCCAGCCCGACATTCCGCTCGGCGCCTTCATCTTCTCGCACATCTCCGTCGGCTGCGACGGCCTGCTCAACTGGTACGAGGGTCGCGACAGCATCTCCCTCCTGGACTTCGAGGAGGCCTTCAAGGAGCACGTCCACTGGGACAAGCACCTGCCTGACCCGTATTTCGTGCGCGCCAGCCAGAAGCTGATCGACAAGTTCGCCGACTGCACCGTCAAGGGTATGACCATCTCCGCCTCCGGCTTCTACGGGCCGCAGGGCCGCGTGGTGCGCCAGGGTCTGGCGATGCCGAACATGCTGGAGGATTTCGAGAGCTTCGAGTTCGGCGGGTACAAGATCACCAACTTCGAGATGGAGGGCTCCGCTCTCGCCGGTATGGCCGCGAAGCTCGGCCACAACGCCGGCACCGTCTGCTGCGCCATCGCACACCGCCACCTCAAGGACGCCAATACGAACTATAAGGCGCGCGTGGCGGAACTCGCCTTGCTCTGCCTGCAACGGATGACCCGATAGTCCTTGAAGGCTCTTCTTCCTGTCCTGACAATCCTGCAGGCTCCGGGAGCCTGACTTCCCGGCTTAATACAGGTCGCGGGCGGTCATTTTGGCCCAGCCGAAATCCGGCATTCCTGCATCCTCGACAAGGGCGTCCACTTTGCGGTGGAGGCCCTTTATCACGTTTTCCTCGAGGAAGCGGAGCTCCTCGGGAACGTTGCGCCGCATCGACGCGGCGACCTCGTGGCCGAGGCCGTCGAAGCGGTAGATCTGGTAGTTGGCCCCGGCCTTGGCGAGCTTCTTCGCGAGGGCGTGGCTGCCGGAGAATTCCAAACCGAAAAAGGCGATCTTCTTGTAAGGGACGATGCGGTCGGCGGTGCCGTGCAGGAGCATCACCGGGCAGGGCGTCTGCGGGAAGCGGATGGCGCCGTCCATCGAGAACACGGCGCCGGCGAAGGCCAGGATGCCGGCGTAGTTGAAGCGCTCCGGCAGGACCCGGGCCGGCTCCATCCCGTTGCAGATCTCCCATTCCGCCTGCAGGGCGGTCATCGCGCCGGCGGAGGAGCCGCTGACGATGATCTTGTCCGGATCGATGCCCAGCTGGGAGGCGTTGTTGACCAGGTAGGCGGTGGCGCTGTACAGGTCGTCCACGGCGACCTGGATGGCGCTCCGCAGCGCCTTCAGGAAGGCGAGGCCCGACTTGGCCTGGACGCCCTTCATCCCGAGCCGGTAGTCGATGGCGGCCACGTTGTAGCCCGCGTCCGCGAGCTGGCGGTACCAGATGCGGTCGTCGGGCTGGTTGCGCTGTCCGGTCAGGAAGGCGCCGCCGAAGACGTGGATGATGAGCGGCTTGCGGGGCGAGTCGGCGCAGGGGCCGGCGTCCGGGGCGGCTTTATAGAAATCGAGCAGCAGCTCGCAGGTGTCGCGCTGCGCGAACAGGATGGTGCGGTCGGGATCGGGAACGTCCTGCGCGGAGGCGTCCACGGGGCGCTCCTGCGCCAGGGCGGTGCAGCAGGCGAAAAGGGCCAGCAGGAGGAAGAATCGGGTTTTCATCAGCTGTAGAATTGGGTGGGGGCCTGCGCGTCGCCGTACAGGCGGGTGAGCTGCTCTCCGAGCGGACCGAGGAGGTCCTCCACCCGCGGGAGCGCGGTTTCCTGCTCCTGGCGGGGCAGGACGAAATGGTGTTCGCGCATCAGCGCGTAAAGCCGGTCGTAGTCCAGTCCCTGCCCGCGCAGCAGCTGCGCCGCGTGGGGACGGTCGGCGCGGACCAGCGCCAGCAGGAAATGGGAGGAGAGGATGCGGGTCTGCCCGTGCTTGAGCGCCTCGTAGGCGGCGGCGCTGAGCAGGGCGGTGGCGTTGCGCGTAGGGAGCACCCGCGCCTGGTCGTGCCAGGGGACGGCGTGCTCTGCGAAAATCCGGCCGTCGATCTCCGTTTTCAGCGCATCTGCATCCACGCCGCAGAGGGCCAGGGCCCGGCAGGCGTTGTTGTCCCGGTGGCGCAGCATGCCCAGGACGATGTGGTCCGCACCGATGCCGTAATTGCCGGTGCGCATGGCCTCTTCGCGGGCATATTGCAGGATGCTGAGAAGTTCGGGTGAAAACTTGATCTCCATGGTCCGATTTATATGGACAAAAATAGCAATTTAATCGGATTTTTTTGCTAAATTTGCACGTTTAGATATTATCGTATTTTTATGGACAGTGAGGTCAAGAATCCTGAAGAAATTCAGGAAGTGGTGACAGGAATCATAGAACCGGTCGAAATCGACCATGAGATGCGGACGGCCTACATCGACTATTCGATGTCCGTCATCGTCTCCCGTGCCCTTCCGGATGTCCGGGACGGTTTGAAGCCCGTTCAGCGCCGCGTGCTTTTCGGCAT
>JAEEGJ010011378.1_pt1 | contig 22617 bp, 23 predicted proteins | sample 8958761 | NCBI WGS metagenome assembly JAEEGJ01 (sample SAMN16246546, study PRJNA631951) | gut metagenome | biome: gut microbiome; feature: rumen; material: RS-attached | host: Bos | place: Iran: Karaj | collected 2018-10 | reverse complement strand
GCAGATATTCTCAAAGAAAAGTATAAAATTGAAACCCCTGATCTTGAATTAAAAAAGGAACTTGCTGTTTGCCCGTTTGCAAAGGATAATGATCAAGGCGGTATAACATTCGCGCACAAGACCGTATATGAGTACTTTTCGGCAGTCAAGCTATATGAAGATTATTTTGCAAAATTTGACGATAAGTACTTCAATGATAACGACAATGATACTGCTGCTATGGATGTCACGCAGAGCTTTTTTGAGGCATTCCGCTATGACGGTATACCTGACGATATTTTTTCATATCTCTGCAAAATGAATGAAGAGCCTTTCGCAAATAAACTCGGTTATAGTGAGAGTCAAGGTCTGGACTATAAAAAATACGAGCAAAAATTTATTTATGCCATGCAGAACCATATGTATGTAATGATTGGTATGAAGCCTGCCGTAAAAGAATATATATATATCCCATTTTATAAACAGTATAGAGAATCAGATTATAGAGATTGGATATTTAAAACAATAGACAAACAAGCATGTACTGCCTTTGCTAATTTTACGTGTTTCCTGACACTTCATAGATTCAATAATGAAGAAAAAATACCTGAATGTATGCTTATCGGTAATTATATGCATAATTCGTCAAGGATAGCGAATTTTATAGGCTGGCATTTGGAGGACGCATATTTGCAAGGTGCATATTTGAAAGGTGCGTGTTTACAAGGTGCAAATTTGACAGGCGCAGATTTGAGAGGTGCAGATTTGACAGACGCACATTTGATAGGCGCAAATCTAACAAACGCAAATTTATATTGTGCAAATTTGAAAGGTGTAGATTTGAAAGGCGCAGATTTAACAGATGTACATTGTTTGGAAGCCACATATTTGAAAGGTGCAAAATATTGTAATGACCCAGAGTTTAAAACCGGTTTCCCAGTCGGCTTTGATCCTAAAGAACACGGCATGATAGAGGTCGATATAATTGGAATTCCTGTTGAAGATGAATAAATGCTTTGCCGAAGCTTCGGCTGCGGTATTTGGCTAATTTACGTTGCTTTTCAAGAGTTGTTAACCAAGGTTAACTGAAAATTCTATGATATTAAAAAACATGCCCTGATATTAGGTGGTAGAATAGGGAAAAAATAACACAATTGATGTATAATTGATGTACAAATCGCATTTTTAGCATATAATCAAAAAATATAACTGCTAGCAAGATGATACGTAATCAGTCTAGCGAGCAGTTGTTTATAGTCAATACAAGCCTATATTCAGGCAAAATTAAAAGGCACTATATTTTGCGATATAGTGCCAATATTCTGTCAGTCAATGACTAAAAAGATGACGTACGATAATACGCTATTTATTGCAATATACGAAAAAAACACTTCGTCTAAATGCATATAAAACCTGTCTATTACTGTAATAGTGCAACATATTTCGGTTAATTTGTCAATAGAAAAAAAGATATTCTTTCAAATCTATATCTTTCTTACTTGATGCTATAGTATACATCAAACTTATGTCTTGCCTTTTGAATGTGGACTTATTCTGGTGTATGCTTTTTTACAGTCCTTGTGCAAAAGCCTTGACTTCATTCAGCTTTGCCTCGGATTTGTTTTCTTCTCCGTTTGCAGTGATGATTCCTGCTATCTCGATGCCAGCATAAGCCATATATGCCTTGAACTGAGAAATGGAAGCATCATACACGCCGTCAGAACCGGAAGACAAAAGTAGCGCAGCCTTCTTTGCAGCGGGCTTGCCGATGCAGTAAACTCTCTGGATAGCAGCTTCCATCTGTGCGGTCATGGTGAAGTAATAGATTGGGGATGCGAAAACGATGATATCTGCTTCCTTATATGCAGGCATGATCTTCTCAAGATCATCTTTCTGGATACAGACGCCGTTGCCCTTGGTGTGGCAGTATTCACAAGCGAGACATCCGGCGATCTTCATTTTGCCGACTTGATACTCCTCAACCTCATGTCCTGCAGCCTTTGCACCCTCGCAGAATGCCTGCACCATTGCAGATGTGTTTTCTTTCCTGGGACTTCCATTTAATACAGCTATTTTCATTTGATTTCCCTCCATGTTATGTAATCATGCTTTATTGAACTTATCCTTGCCCTGCTTGCATCTTGGGCACTTCCAGTCATCAGGAAGATCCTCGAATGCCACACCGTCATGCTCAGCAGGATCGTATACATATCCGCAGATCGAGCAGATGTACTTACCGCTTGCCTCTACGGCTGTGATCTCGCCGATCGGAATGCTCTCGGGAGGATTATCCAGATCAACGACCTTTTTTGCTTCTAGATTCTCGTAGCCAAGAGGTGTATGTGTTGAGAGGTATACGGTCGGGTTGTTTCTGATGAACTCCCTAACTGCATCCAGCGTAGTTCTTGCAGCAGTGAGGTCTTCAAAAACAACAGACAGTTTATTTGCATAAAGAGCTTCGTCTGTATAGGTAACATCGCCGTGGAACATATAGAACAGACCATCATTCTCTGCAATCACGATGCTGTTTCCCTTGGTGTGACCCTTTGCCTCAATGAGATATATTCCGTCGGCGATTTTCTGAGATGCAGAGAAATTCTTGTATGCACCGTCGGTATAGTCAATAGGGACAAGATTCGGATAGATTTTCAGTTCATCTGCATCGCATTCCTCTCTAGCAGCGTATATTTCGGCGTTCGGGAAAAGGCGGAGCTCACCTGTATGGTCAGCGTGCTTGTGCGTGATCAGAATCTTGGTGACCTGTTCTGGTTTGTAGCCGCATTCTGCGAGGGCATCAGCGTAGCTGTTGATCTTTTTGCCCATATAGATCATTGTTGTGTCATCTGGTACAGCATCTGGTATTTCCGCAGGCATTCCGGTATCAACAAGGATAACCTCGCTGCCTATGTCTATAAGGAAGTTTTGCAGGCTGGAACGATACTTGACTGTGGGATCTGTTCCTTCTGCGCCTTCTCCGCCAAAGGCAAAAGGCTGCGTCATAAAACCGTTTTCGTAGAGTCTGACTGCTTTGATAATCATGTGGATTCCTCCGTTTCATTTATAGATTTTATGTCAGTGCCTGTATTGTCTGATGATTGTGTTCTGTTATTATCCAGTCCTTGTATCTTTACTATCACACAAATTAATTATATATTATTTGCTGCGTGTTTTTTAACAACATCTAAAAGCTTAAGTTCGGAGAGAATCTCGCCCTCAATTGGGTATGTATCCTTAAGCTTCATAGCTGCCTGATATTCTTTTTCAGCAGATTGAGGATCATGCTTGTAAAGAAGATAATATGCATACATCTGTCTTCTTTTTGAGATGAATGTCTTTCCTGCATTAGCTATGAACTTCGCCAGCTCTTTGTCGTATAAAGCATCTATTTCTTCTGCAGGAGCTTTATTCATTATTTTGCAGAACATCAGTTCAGAGCGACTTTCAAGCTGATAATAGGGGATTGTATCATCTTTTGCACCTTCATCGAAGAGTTTTTCTGCTGCTTCAAAATTAAGACTGTCAATGAGTGCTCCACCTTTAATGAGGTTTTCAGCAGTTTTATAGAATCCTTCACTTCCAAGTTCATTAAATTTAACTGGTACCTGAGAAGGCGTTAATCCGTTGAATAGAAGCCCATTAATTTTGAGCATATTATATATTGCTGTTCTTTCAGATGGCTTAAGTAACATCATCATTATGTTATAGCCATCATTTGGCACTTGTATCTTAATAGGAAGCAGATTCGTGAAAGCAAATATAACTGATATGAATCCCAATACCCAAAGGAAAATATCCAGAATTGTGTTTTCAATCGCTAATGCTATTAAAAAAGAAATAATAGCGGTGAGCAGATTGAAAAGTCCACCTCCTGCATGATAAAGCAGGAAAGGTACTTTCTGAGGATCATCACTTTCCGGAGGCATAAGAATACATTGTCCTCCTGTGCCTTTTATAGCGAATTTTTTGAATTCAAACTTATTGTTGCGCTTGATAAGCGTCAGAGAACCTACTCTGAATAAGAGATACTTATATCCTGACAGCAAGCCACAGACAAGATGTCCACCCTCATGTATAATGATAGCAAGCAGACATGAAGCAAAAAGAGAAATCAATAAGGCTACCAATAATACTATTTTATCACCAGTGTTTCTTCCTGCTGAGATCAAATCGAGCTTCACCATTAACTTTCCCGAAAGGAATCCTCCAAATAAGCAGCCAATCATAAATACACTTATTGCAAGTATTTTTCTACTATTCTTTTTCATGTTATTCCTCCTATTGCAAAAATTATTATTATACTCTATAGTGCATCAACGGAAAACGTTGTGTAAAAAATTATACAATATTTTTGAAATGACATCTCTGCTTTCTTGATCCATCTGCAGTCCCTGTGGTTGATTAAAATCTATACATGCTCTCCTTCGAAGAGCAAGCTTTTTTTCATTTATTGCATTTTTGATTGCACTATTATTATATCACATATGTTTCAAAAGGTGAATTATATTATTAACATCATAAAGATAATAGCACATTTACACGATTACTTCAAGTTGAAATTGTAAATTTTTGTAGGTTTCTACATTTTATTTCATAAATCCATGATTTCACCCCAAATCATTTACTAATCATATTATACGTAAACTGAGACTCTTTACAATAATAATCTTTGCCATTGATATATTGCCAGAAATCAATCTTTCGCGGGCAGTTATCAACATCGCCTGAAAAAGACCGGCACCAAATAAACAGCGGCAAATGTCCCATATCTCTGTTACTGTGTACGGCAACTACGTATCCGAACTCCCATCTCTCAACCGGAAGTTCGCCGAAGTGGAATCCTTCGGCTACAGCCATACTGGTGAACTCCTCCCAGGTATCCTCGCTGTCGAGATATACCCATACCTTCTCGTCCTTACCTAACATTTCTTTGATTTTACACATAAATCATGCACTCCTTATAAATAATTCCATAAGAGCACAAAAAAGCGATCCCATCGTAACGACAGGATCGCAGAATAAGCATCATTATCTTCCCATCGTTCAAGCTTTAGCACCTTACGTCTTCGCAGGTTGCTGTACGGTCAATGGGCTTGTCCCTCGCGTACTCTTTATGGTATCTTTATAATAGCATAGCTTTTTCATGTTGTCAAGAGCTTTTTATGATAAGCCATAGGTACTATAAGTAGTCTCATATTTAAGCTGCTTCTTATAGTGTTTCACCTTGGCTCTTTTCCTATAAGCTTTATTATCTCCGCTTTATCGGCATCGGGATATAACGACTGAATCCTGTTAATGATACGCTTCCAGGATTCAGTGGGGGATTCATTGTATGCAGAAGTAATTTTTTCATATCCCCATATAGCTTCAGGCGGAAGCAAAACTGAAACAGGCATACCATACTCTGCACCTTTCTTATTACGGCGTCTGTGAAATTCAGCAGTAACAAGATATGTTTTCATGATAAGATCGGTAGTTATACCGGGGAAGTTTTTCTCTCCGCCTTTTCCAAAGCCAGCAAGCACTTTCAGTTCAGTTGACAAAATCTTTTTGTCTGGCCAGATAATATCACCGTTGCTGTCTTTTTCTGTAAGAATATCCATTATCAGCTTTTCACGACGGTTGACCTTACTGTCCTCCCAGGCAGAATCAAAGTCATAGCCATCACGTCTGTAATTGGCAAAATAAGGCAGCCATTCAAGGCTTATGAATCCAGCTTTCTTATCGAAGAACTTTCCATAAGCTACTTCATGTTCTGCAGCAATTATCTCACGCCATTCCCATGGGTCCTGCTCACGGTCACCAGTCCACCAATACTCCGGCGAAACATGCTCTTCTACAGAGAAACCTTTGACTCCATTTCCGAAAAGCGGCAGAAATCCCACTTCATTTATCCAATTTACCAACTCTTTCGGACTGCGTATCCTGTATGGATCGTCCCACGCAAGTCCGTGTATTATCCATTCACCATTCTCTACTAACATAACCTGCTCCTGCTTTTTTCTTAATTATATCATACCTCAAAGGCATTTACAATACCGCTCAGAAATGATATAATTATTTCAGGTATACAGCTATGATACAAAATCAAAGAGTGCAGCTTACGCATCTCTCAGTGCAGGTTACGCACAGATCTATTGACCACTGGCTTCCTTTCGGGTATAATTCAGACATACCAACACGAAAGGAAGTATTCATCATGAATAACACATTAACATCAACTGATATCAATAGAAAGACAAAGGGCAGATTTCTCAAGGGACTTGATATTCTCACATACGGACTTGCAGCTTTTCTTGCATTAGGCTGTGAAGGTATCCTCGCATTCTGTATCGAGCAGAAGATATATAACTGTACCATTAAAGAATTCAATACATGGCAAAGTATATTACACTGGGTACTAACATACATCATATGGGGAGCATTTGCAATATATATACTCCGCAGCACAAAGAAAAAGGGTTACGACCTTTTTCCAAAGACTGACAAGAAGATACGTCCTTGGCAGTGGGCTTGCATAGCTATAGGCGTTGCTGCTTGTCTTATATCCACATGGATAGACTGGAACGGCAGCAAAGTTCTTACAGAGCTTGAGCATAAAGGTACGCTCCTCTTCGTTTTCCAGTACATATATTATTTTATTGAAGTATTTCTTGTTATGCTCATCATTGTCTGCGGACAGAAAGCCTGCGAAATTTGGTTTGGCAAGGAGAATATTCCTTATGGCGGTATTATCGCTGCGCTAACATGGGGACTTGGTCACTGGTGGTCAAAGGGTTCATTGGCAGCAGGTATTTTTACAGCAATTTGCGGGCTCGCACTCGGAAGTGTATATCTTCTCGCAAACAGAAATGCAAAGCTTTCATATGCTCTGCTCTGCGTAATGTTTATATTATAAAGGAATTATTTTGAATGAAACTGATAAAGACAAAAGAAAGAGGACTTACAGAAAACTATCTCGAACTGCATTATGACGAGATAAACGATGAGACTAAAGAAGTGATCTCCCGTCTCGATATCACACTTTCAAATGTTGAAGGAACTTATGATGAGAAACACGTTTCCGTACCTGTTACAGAAGTGCTGTATTTTGATACAGTGGACAGAAAAACATTTGCATATACGGATAAAATGTGTATCGAAATGAGAATAACACTGAGAAATGTTCTTGATAACTATTCGGATGCAGGTCTTATCAGAATAAGTAAATCAGCAGTAGTTAACGTATATAAGATAGATCATCTGCAAGGTGATATAAACATGAGAACGACCATATTTCTGAAAAATGGTGAAAAGCTCGTAATGAACAGAGGATACAAAAAAGAATTTATGACTGAGCTTGAACGTATAAAGGAGAGAAACAGAAAATGAAGCTAATAAACAAAAAGAATTACATATCAATAGTTTGTATCAGCTTTACGCTGGTAGTATGCGGAAAACTTCTCCTTGAAAAAGTCATTGGATTTACCGACAGACATTATACAGAAAACATATTTACCTGTCTTGGCTTTTCGATAATCATTACTGCTGTATTGGCACTTCACTTCTATCTTCAGCGTTTTCCGCTTATACCCGTATTGATCGCTCAATATGCCATAGTAATAGGCACAACTGTTGGATTCGTAAAGCTTGCCGACATTATTGCTGATACAGATACAAACGCCATGTGGCAAATGATCCTCTCAGTCACTATTCCATTTATAATAAGCGCAGCAGTTTACTACATTACGTTCTTCAGACAGATAAAAAAAGCAAATGATATTATTGCCGAGATCAACCATGTATCTATAAACCAATAACATAATAATCACGGCAGCCCAATGGGCTGCCGCTTCATTTTCTGTAAAGTTTGGGTATATGGTCTGGCACTATTGAACTGAGATATGCTGTAAATTGTTCAAAGCCCTTTTTATCAAAAACAGGTTCGGAGCAGGCTATGGTGAATTCAGTATCGTCATAGAAGCTGTACCAGCCTGTTTCATAAAATCCGTTTCTCAGATAAAAGTCACGTCTACGAATTCTGAACGCATTATTATCACAGCTGTCATCAGGCGTCTCAAATTCCGTTACTATCTGTGCGTAAGGATAGCGTTCCATAAGAAACTTCAAAGCCTGACTTCCTATTCCTGCTGAACGTTTATCCTGACTGACTGCAAAATACGCAAGATAACGTATGTTTTTATATTTGCGTACTATAAAAAATCCGACGATAGCATTATCATCGTATATGCCGAGAATTTCAATTCTATCAGCCGTATCGGAAGCATACATATCGTCAAGAGAGTTCCTTTCACATTCGGGGAAAGCCTCTTCATTTATGGTATCCGCTATTAGTTTATCCTCAGAGTTTTGTGGCAGTAATTTCAGCTGCATGTTTTTTCTCCTTATTGTACAGAATTCAACTTCCTTATTATCTTTACATATTCATCTGCCTGATTTATGGAAAACTCACCATGATAAAGTCCCGAAAGCTCATGTGTTGTGGAATGTGGGATAGTTCCTTCTATAATCTGAGCAGAGCGTTTTATTCCTTTGATCTCCTTTTGCCCGTAATACAACTGAACATTAGCCGAACATTCTTTGATCGTTTTTTTCAGAGAATAAGAAGTATTTGCCTGTAAAAAAGCGATCATATCTTCTTTTGTCACCGCACAGGTATCACGATAGTAATCATCAAACAGTTCTTCCTTCATATGCAGTGATCTGAACTGCATTTTTGAGAACCATTTCTTTTTTATAAGCGGATAGGAACAGCTTATGGACGACTTCATAAGCTTGTTTGTCAGCTTTGAAGGTATGACCATTGCACTTTCAACAAGTGCGTACTGACATATATCGCCTTGCTGAGAAAGCATTTCCAGCAGTATCTGCCCTCCGAGCGATAATCCTCCAATCATAAAGACCTTACCGTTTAGATTTTCTTTTATAAAAGCAATTATCTCAGCTGCGTTGTTTTCAATCGTAGTAAAATGTGCATCACTGCCTGCATGGCCGTCCAATATCGGCAGTATCACATGAAAGTCATTTTTCAATAATTCTGCTTCTTCACGATAGTTCCACCATGATAATCCACCACCGTGAAGAAAAATAACAGCTTGTGAATTCTCTTTCCCGTATTCCTTGTATCTCATATATTAATCCTTATTTATCATTGATACCATATTCCTCAGGTATTATTCGTTTACCTTCCAGAATGATCTCGCAGGTGCTGCCGCACTTATCAGATACCAATGTTGCAAGCCATTCAGGGAGAGATTTATCTTTTGGAAATTCGCCGTATAATTCAATTTTCTCAAGTGTGTCGCAGCCTTGCAAAGCAGCTCTTCCAAATGATCTCAGACTGATTGGCATACGCAATGTTTTTAAGTAAGAACAGTTCAAAAATGCCTCGAACCATATTTTCTCAACATTCTCGGGAATACTGATCTCAGTCAGCGATGAACAGCCTTGAAATGCATTATGTATTATTTCCTTCAAAGCAGACGGAAGTTCCACTGTATGAAGTGATTTACAGTATGAAAATGTATATTCACCAATATTCGTTAATGCTGACGAAAGCTTGACCGATTCCAGCGATGTACACCCTGCAAATATCATACGACGTATATCCTGTACGCTGTCGGGAAGTTCTATTGCACGAAGTGACTTGCAATCGCGGAATGCACCTTCATATATAGTCGTGACACCATCGGGAATACGTATTTCCTTTAAATTCTCACAGCCAAGAAATGCACAGTAGCCAATGGTTTTCAGACTTTGTGGCAGAGAAACAGATTCCAGTTCCTTATAATTTGATAATTCCAAATACCCAATATCAGTTACTCCCTCAGGCACATCAATATGGCTCGCCTCAGGAAATCTTCTGTTTATTGGCGTGTCATAGCTGCGGTCGTCCCACATTGTTTATTTCCCCTTTACACACATTATTTACTGTATCCTCTTTCACAAATATACTTCACAGGTACTTCTTCTGTACACCAGACTTCATTCTCAGTTACTCCGAACGTGTAGCCGTCATGTGCCATTTCCGAAGCAGCAATTTTCAGTACTACGGGAGTTTTATGCCAACGCTCGGCTGACTGCCATGCTTTGCCTATATCAGCCTGCATATGTACAGCGTGGCGCTTCATTTTCTTTATAGCTCCGCTTTCTTCGATAGCTTCAAGTGCCTTTGTTGTAGTTCCGTGATAGAGAAACTCAGGCGGTTCACAGTAATTCAGTTCAGGCTCTACCCAAGGGATAGAATGTCCCTGACAGCACTTGATCTTCTTATGCTCGTCGTCAAAGCGGTATCTGCCCTTTTTATCGGCAGATACTATGCATTCCAGCATAGTGCGGTCAATATGGTATTGGCTGTGACGATTAATGCCGCTTATGAGCTGTTCAACCGATACCCAGCCGTGTTTATCCATATCGAGTTCCGCCTTATCAGGCTGATGACGCAGCAGTAAGCAAAGATATTTTGATATTTCGTCCATTTGCTTCATAATTATTCTGCATCTCCCTTCTGATGTGCTGCTCTTATTATATCAATTATACACCTTACACGTTTCAAAATCAACTACAAACCAAGTATATAATAACACAGCTCGCCCGTGAAGGGCGAGTTTCTTTTGTACAAAAAACGGACAATCGGACGCGCTTATAATAATAGCAATTTCAGAGTTGTAAAAAGCACCTGTCTATTTGGATCTATATTCAAGCAAATTCAAAAAGAGATGCATTTTTCAGTACAGCGTCAGAATGCTGATCATCACTTCAAATAATGATGATATGTTGTGTTCAGATGGTCACCGACTGTGACCATACCGATTATATTTTTACCGTAAGATACGACGGGAGGCACAAAAATGAGGTCGGTAAGCCTGTACTCACCGTAATCAGTGGGTATATCGACCCTTGTCAGATTTGTTATGCTCAGATCCTTGGTATTCTGCCCGTAGCCCAGTATTTTCGCAAGCCTTTCCGTGTTTTTGCTATGAAAATATCCTGCAAATTCCAGATTTACAGCATCAACCAGTGTAGGTTCAAATGCACTCATAAAACGCAGTACGAGGTATTTATAATTTTCATCGCTCAGCTTTTTCTTCATTGCTCTGTCGATAACAGCAGCATTCTCAGCAAGCGTCTTTCCCTTGTCATACCTGTATCTGACAGCTATACCCGTTGCCTGATTGCTCATTGTTCTGTTGCCGTCCTGTCTGCCGTCTACTGCAAGTCCTATCTCCTGCGGCTGCGGTATATCCTGTATCATTTCTGCGATAGTATATGAAGTAAAGCCTATCTTGTTTGCTTTGCATTCTTTAAGCTTTTGGCTGAGCTCACTGCTCTCAGTCACAACGTTTTTCACCGTTGTTTTATGTGACTTCCAAAAGCTTTTATACGCCGTTTTCATATCATCAAAGCCGAAGATCCTACGCTGCTTCCGCCATTTCCTGTTGTACACCTTCGTTAATAATGAAGCCAGAAAAGACAGCTTTGATGTGTTCGGTAGTGTCTCTTTGTTCAGCAGTTTTATTTTGCGATACTCGCATTTTTCGCCGCTGAGACTTTTCATAAATGCTTCAATGAAGTAGCAGAGAGACTTTCCGTCGCCGCCAAGATGATGCATAAGGAAACAAAGCTTCATTTCATTGGCATTGTCATAAGAAACAAAACAGCGCAGGAACTCCCCATTCTCTAATCTGAACCTTATGCGTTCCTGCTCCTGTATCAGCTCTTCAAGCTTGAAATCACGAAAAACTATGCGATTCATCGGATCCCCGCAATTATCATAAAAAGCATCGCCCTTCTGGTCTATGACCACCTTGCAGTTAAGTATCTCAAAGGCTTGAGCAGCAGCTCTAAAGGCTTCTGTCAGTTCAGCTTCACTGGCTTTACCGAACACTTTTATCTGCATAGCTATCATCATATTCACATCAAAAAGGTCGCCGCGCTCTGTCTCTATCTTATACATAATCCCTTATCCCATACATCCATATTTTCATAAGTACTTTCTGCGGAAGTATCTTGCTTAGTAAGTGCTCATACTTGACAAAAAGCGTACAGACAGACATATCCTTACCCTTTGCAGAATCACGAAGCGCCTGAACAGCCACTCTGTTCGGAGAAACAAGGCCAGGAAACTTCACAGGCTTGCCCTTGTATTCCTTGCTCAGCATATCTGTGTCTATCCATCCCGGACAGACCGCTGTACAGATTATCCCCTTGCTCTTAAGCTCCACATTCAAGGAACGTGTATACGAGCGTACAAACACCTTGCTCGCCGCATAAAGATTGATGTACGGAACAGGTTGGAATGATGAAGCTGAGGATATATTCAGTATCCTTGCACCTTTTGACATAAAAGGTATCGCATAATTGCACAGCAGACATACAGCCTTGCAGTTAAGGTCTACTGTTTTGGATATCTTTTCGGCTGAAAACTCAGAACTTTCTCCCATATCTCCCATGCCTGCGTTGTTGATAAAAAGTCTTATATCAGGCTTCTCAGCATTGATAAGGGCATTGAGTTCCGCCAGATCATCAGCTTTGCTCAGGTCGCACTGAACAGTACGGAGCTTATCGCCGAACTGCTCTTTCAGCCTGCTCAGCTTTTCTTCATTCCTTGCAACTGCCCATATCTCGTCTATGTTTTCTTTCAGCGCTTCTCTGACAAATTCCTGTCCGAGACCGCCTGTTGCTCCTGTAATTATTGCAATTGAAGCCATATCCCATATATCCTTTCATTTTCAGATTTATATAACCTGCTCCTACCTTTTTCTTTATTATAGCATACAAGAAAGGTGTTTACAATACTTCTTTCCATTTCCATCTTGAAGAGACAGCAGGTATGTGATATAATAAAAGCAACTCAAAACGGTAGGTGTATAATATGGCTTATCTTGTTTCTCATTTATGGCTGCTGTATCTGTTCTCGCTTATACTTGCCGGTATCGCTTATGCAGTTATCGATATCTCTGATCTTGATGCCGGAGTTATTTTTCTATCGGCGATATATGCAGCGATACCTGAACTGATCGCAATATCCGGCATATATTTTTATCGTAAAGGATATATTATCCCGACAGTAATTGTCGCTGTTTTATGCTGCATAGCAGCTGCCGCAGCTGTATTGCTATTCTTTGTAACCAGAAGAAGCCGGACATATGATCATATTCCGTCAAAGGTGTGCGGAATCTCCGCAGCTATACTTGGTGTGGTATCATGTATACTGTGCGGTGTCAATTTTGCAGGGAATACTACTCAGTTAATTCTTACATCCTGCTGTCTTTGCGGAATGATAAGTGTAGCATACATGGTAGGCTATCTTACAGCATTTGGTAAAGGAATGGGCAGTAACTAAGCTCACTCAATAAATACTTGATGTCTCCCCACGGGGAGACATTTCTTTATACCGTATTATTCTTTACTCCTAACACATAATAGTATTAGGAGTAAAAATGCGCCTAAACTCTTGACTTTTCTCCTAATATGTCATATAATTAGGAGAAAGGATGGTGAGAATATGAGAAACTTCGACTACAGTGATCTTGCAAGCCGTTCATGGGATAGTGAAATAATTGGTCTTGTAGCTCAGATCCACGAATATAAAGGCAGACAAGAACTTTACCTGAAACTGAAACCAACCGAGCTCGACCGGCTGATTGAAGTTGCCAAGGTACAGAGTACCGAGGCTTCCAATGAGATTGAGGGAATCCGCACGACAAATACCCGTCTGTTACAGCTTGTCCGCGATAAGACGACTCCTCGCAACCGTGATGAGGAAGAGATCATGGGATACCGTGATGTGCTGAATACTATTCACGAAAACTATGAATACATTCCTGTTACATCGAATTATATTCTTCAGCTTCATCGTGACCTGTACAAGTATTCCCATAAGAGTATTGGCGGTACGTTCAAGAATTCTCAGAACTATATAAGCGCTACAGACACAGAGGGGCGTGAGTGTGTCCTGTTTACACCACTTGCACCATACGAAACACCTGCAGCTATTGAGGCGATATGTGAGAGCTATAACCGTATTATTGAAACTCAGGATATAGATGCGCTTTTAATTATCCCGGTATTTATACACGATTTTCTCTGTATTCATCCTTTCAGCGATGGCAATGGCCGAATGAGCAGATTGCTTACAACACTTCTGCTGTATCGTTCAGGTTATGTTATCGGCAGATATATCTCCCTTGAAAGCAAGATAGCTAAAAATAAGAACCTGTACTATGATGCCTTGGAAAAATGCCAGAAAGGCTGGACGGAAAACACAGAAGATATCACGCCGTTTATCAAATACCTGTTGCAGACAATACTTGCTGCATACCGTGACTTTGAGGAACGAGTGTCTATTGTTGATGAAAAGCTGCCTGCTATTGAAATGGTGCGTCGTGCTGTCTACAATAAGGTCGGTAAGTTCACCAAGAGCGAAGTCATGGAGCTTTGCCCTACACTCAGCAAAGCTTCTGTCGAGAATTCGATAAAGCAGCTGGTTGAACAGGGACTTCTTTTGAAATACGGTAGCGGTCGAAGCACCTTCTATACAAGAAGCGATATATAGAATAAACTATTACAGTATTAAACTGAAAGAAAGAGGAAATAAAAATGAAAAGAATGAACATTATCACAGCACTCATGATCACAGCTGCACTTACAAGCTGCGGAAAAGCCGACGAAAGTCATACGCCTGAGAGCAAACCGAGTGTTACAACAACCGTTGCCGAAGCAGTTACGACCACTACCGAATCCCCAATAACAACGGCAACAACAGAAGTAGCTTCAAAAGACAGTGCTGATAATAGTAATGAAGAAGAAAGTACTGCCGCCTCCGACAGTTCTGGAAACATTGGCGTAGATCGTGAAACAGCTGTCAGCAACGTAAAACAACTGGCAGGCTCGGGTGCAAAAATTGTCAGCGTTACAGAAGGAACAAGTCCTGAAGGATTTAAATGCTGGGTAGTAGTTGTTGAGCCTGTAACGACCGAAGACGGACCTGAAACGGTAACTTATTATTCAGGCTATCAGTTCTGTTATCCGGATAACAGGATTCAGCCGGACGGCCAGCAGAATCCGTTGATGAATTACATCGGTAACTATTCTAACGGCAGAGCTATGATGTATGTTTCCTGCATCGGTACTGATCAGGCTTCGATAGTTATAAAATGGAGCAGCAACGTTGCTGATTCTTCTGTATGGACGATGAGTGGTAATGTTACAGCGACTACCGAGGCGGTTACTGTGAAATACAACAATTGTACAAAGGAATATGTCAGCTATGCAGGTGATGGATCGAACATGAGCAACACGATAGATTATACGGACGGCAGCGGTGAGATAGATTTCATGGCTTCTGATAATAAAGCTTACTGGTATGATTCACAGGAAAATGCTTCCGGCGGAGTTCCTTTCACATTCTATAATGAATAAAAAACGTTATTAATCAAAATTGAACATCAAACTGGAAAGGCAGCCACATGGCTGCCTTAGTTCATATATTCAGTTATAATTGCAATTTTGCTTGACGTCATGATAATTTTATGATACGATATTATCAACAGAAGGAGTCAATCATCTGCATTATCTTAAGGAGGTTGAAAACTATGAGAGCATCACGGATCTTTGCAGCAATTTCCGCAGCAATTCTTTTGCAATTTTATGCGGTCACAACACCCATAAGCATCAATACTAATGTTCATGCAGAAGAAGTATCAGACAGCATACATCTGCCTGAATGGGTACCACAAAACTATCAGGCTGCCTATCAGTTCTTCAACCTTCACGGTGGAACATACATACAGGACGATCTGTTGTGCGTTACTTTCTGCAAAAGCTACTCTCCAAATGATGATGTCGCGAAAGCGGAATATAATATATTTGTCAGCGAGGGAGTAATGGAAGAGGTGTTCCATGAACAATATCAGATCGACTCGAATAGGGATATCGAGATATTCGTATACAAGCCTGTCAGCACGGGCAGTTTCACAACTTCCCTTACCAGGTCGTCAGTGGATACTCTTACCGATTTGGACGGTAATACTTATATTCCTTCTTATGAATTTTTCGTTGATGATATGCTGAATATCACCGAAACTGATCTCTATGCCAAACTTCCGGACTGCATAACCGAGTTTGAGGAATTCTCCAAAGAGCATGATATAGTTTCGGTCATTGATGATAAGCTTGTATTCTGTCTGTCAAATTCAACAGGCTTATTTTCTGAATGGCATGAGGGCTACTGCTCCAAAAATATTCGTCAGACAGCAAAATGGGGCTGTACAAAAAAGACGGAATTCGCAGGCTTTTTCGCAGGTCCGAGACCTACGGCTGATATTGTAGTATATGAAGCGGTTGCGGAAGGACCGGTGTATGTACGCTGGGATGTGGTCGATATATACCACAATGACGATATACACTACGGCTATGCAGCTGCTTATCAGGATATCTCCTTTAAAACTCCTTCTCTTTCAAAGGGAGATGCAAGAATAAAGATAACCGACTATGAAACAGGTGAACCTGTGATAACTGATGAGGATACAGGATTCAGCATTCATCGGAGAACCAGTGTAACAAATGAAAGTGCGCTTATTGCTCCTATATCCTCAAATCCGTACATTATACCTGATCTTTGCAAGCCTTCGTCAGGCTTTCAATCTGGTACGCAAACTAAAGAAACGATCCCTGTAATCGCCGATTCACTCGGTTTCAAGCTTGTTATTCCGGATGAATATGACATTCCAAAGGATGAATTCGGCGTTGAACTGAAAAATGCTTATATGACGATTACGGTAGTCAATGGCGAAGCATATGATATAGAATACAAGGTTTCAGCAAAGCTGTCGGGAGATTTGAACGGTGACAGTGAATTTAATACTGCTGATCTTGTAACTCTTCAGAAATGGCTGTTGGGTAAGTCGGATACAGTTTTGAAGAAATGGAAAGCAGCGGACTTCTGCAATGATAACGTAATTGACTCATTTGATCTCTGTCTTATGCGAAAAGCTCTTATCATTGCACAGCAGGAACCTCCGATAACCCTGTTCGTACTGGATAAGTCACACACATACAATACCGAAAAGGGCGTCGAAGAAAGACGCATCATAACCTGCCTCGACAATACCGATCTTGAAGAAAAGGAAGATATACTCAGCCTTACGCAAAAAATATCGGATAATATCGATAAATATGAGAATATGAAACTCCAACGGCTCAATTTCTCAATCGCCGATTATGGCGAAGATGTACTGTATCTGGCATACCGCAAGCCTGATCAGGATCCTGACAGAATGGTGATCTGTACATATGGAGAAAGATGTTCATGGCTCAATGACAAGGACGTTCAGGATCTTGTCATACTATTGATCGAAAACGGGTATTTTGCTACCGAATCTGATGCTTTAGCATTTAAGGAAGCACAATAAACGTACATTTTCAGCACGTTAACATACATGATGACTTTAACTATTTCTGCAATATTGTCAACGAGTAAAGAAACAGGAGAAACATAATGGAGCTAAGAATATTACAGCAGGATTCGGAAGATAAACGCATTGCAGACGCTATAAACGAAGAAGCCTTTCCCGAATGTGAAAGGAACTCCCTTGATGATCTGTATGCTTCCGATACAAGTGAAAAGCTCGATATGCTGGGAATATATGATAATGATACCATCGTCGGCTTCTTCACGGTGCGCAAATACGAGAATATACGCTATCTTGCATATTTTGCTGTCAGCCGTGAGAAACGTTCATCTGGTATCGGCAGTAAGGCTATACAGCTTCTGAAAGAACGCTATCATGGCACACAGATAGTGACCGAATTCGAGACTCCTGATGATAGTTGCGATAACAATGCTCTACGACTTCGCAGACGCGATTTTTACCTGAGAAATGGGTTTTACGAAACCGAATGGTACAGCTTCTATGATGACACCTAATTCACCATAGCCTGCTCCGAGCCTGTTTTCAATAAAGAAGAATTTGAACGCTTTACTGCGTATCTCAGTTCTATAGTCCCCGACCATATACCAAAGCTCTACAGAAAATGAAAGGCAGCCCATTACGGGCTGCCTTAGTTCATATATTCAGTTATAATTGCAACTTTGAAGTGTATCATTCCCCCAGAATACCAGCATACTTACAGATGCTTTTATATGATATTCAGAACAGATCCAGCATACTGTCGAGATAGATCTCTTCACGGACATTAAGCTGATATTCCGGCTTTGTGAGATAATAAAGCAGAAATTCGAGATTGACAGCACTTCCGAGTCCTCTGCCTTCTATTTTGAAATTAGAAAAACCGAGGGGCAGATATGTGTTGATGATGTCATCTGTACTGATAAATCCGGGATTTTTCATTGCTTTTGAAAAACGGTATCCGTCTCTGGCATCAGGTGCGGTACAGATATGCTCGGGACAGTTCGAGATCTTTACCAGCGCGAAAAAAGCATTTTTTCTTCGTGCTTGTTCGTTATACCCTGTTTATGGGGAATTTGAGTAGTTTTCAACAATTAACATGAAAAACACAGTTGCCACTTCAAATTTTTCTTGAAGAGGCAACTGTGTTGTTTTTGAGGGCTGTTTTTTTACAGCCCCTTCTTCATTATCAGCTCTGCTTGCTGCTATGCAGAGTTTTCTTGAAAGTACAAGGCTGTATAAGCCAGACTCGCTAATAAAAATTGCCGAACGATTCTGATCTGACAGAACGATTAGTTCTGTCAGCTTAACACAAATAGAATTGCCCACTAAGCTTCTTCGCGTTGAAAGCATACTATTCTGTTTTGATGATTTCGGTTCTTTTCAGCGTTGAAGGCAGAAGAACGTAGTCTGCATAGTATATGGAGTACTTTTTCAGCATTTTGTCAGCCTTTACGGTTATTTTAATAGTACCATGAGGTTGGTATCCCAAATGGCAAAGAATGGGATATTTAACCTCGAACTTGAACAGCTTTTTCATATTTAAACTTTGAAATGCTTGCGGCAGGTCATCAGCGTACTTCAATCTGCTTGAAGAATCGTTAACAGGTAGATTATGATCGCATTGTATTTCAGCATTTGGATCGCTTGAGGATATATATACGTTTTCTATCCAACTTTTTGCAGAGTTATTGTAGAGAATATATTCAAATGCAATATCATCATCGGACATACAATAGGTTGTAAACACTTTTATTAAGGCTAATAATCCGAATTCAGACTTATAAAGTTCGGTGCCATTGGCTGTAAATACTTCAAGATATACTTCATCTGACCACTTGTTATACTCGCTGTCCCAGTCGCACATCCTGTATATTTTATCGATATTGACTGTATTGTTCTTTATCTCAACTTCGTAAAGGTACAGTATCATTGGCGGAAACCATATTGATTCATAATAAGATTCTGGTATTGGTATCTCCTGAATAAAGAGAACCGAGTATTTTCCGTTTCTTTCAGGCCTGAAGGCATATGCTTCCTCTGCTTTGCAAGGACACAGGCTATTCGAGGACATAACGGAACATTCTTTATAATCAGTAATAAATTTCAGAACGCTGCCGTCAAGCTCGACTTTTATGCCGTCAAAGCTGACTGCGCCCATATATCCTGCGGTAAGATGAGGCGCATCTAAGTTTACGAGAGCTTTTTTCAGCATAACGAGGTCGAATACGTCAAGTCCTCCGTCCTTGCAAATATCAGCAAATTCCCAGGATATGATATCTGTATCTGTATAGCCGAGAAGGTATTTTTGAAGCTGTACCACATCTGCCACATTGAAGTTCCCGTCTGCGTTAAGATCGTTTTCGTTAAAATCGGTCACCTGAAGTGTCTCGGGCAATATTTCGTATCTGTCGTGATCGATGCGGTATAATGTAAAATCATCGCCTTCATGTTTTATCACTTTCAGTGTGCTCTTTTGTTCGCTTTCTTCATATGGGATCATGATTTCAGCAATGAACTCGGGAACAGGCAGAATATCCGATATCTCCTGAGTTTGGAAATATAGATTACTTTTTCGGTTTATTATATCATAATTGCCGTAAAACAGAGCGTTCGGATCATTGGAGGTAATAGTCAACGTTAAATCACATATCTCAAATCCGGTTGTGTTTACAAATTCATATACGAAAAAATAGTCCTCCTTTGGGAAAAAAGAATATATGACCGTCCGCATAAATATGTTATCCCTTACAGATGATAATTTCGTTGTAACAGAGGTACCATCACTTGAAAAAATGTTCAGTGATGAGCCATGCTGAGAGGTGGCATCGTTGTACTTGTACATACCGCTTATATCAACGACTTTATCTTGGACATCTATTTCGTATATGTAAAAATCATATGGAGGAATCCATATAGAACCATTATTATGGTATGCGGGTTCGTATGCCTCAACACCAAAATATATGACATATTTGCCGTTGCTTTCCGGCTTGAGACTGTAACCGGCTTCGGTACCAGAAAGCTCGAATTTATCTTTTGATGCTATATACCCACCTTCACAGTCGGTTATGAAGTTTATTCTGTCGTCCGTAAGCTCTACGGAGAAACCTTCAAAAGCATCTTCTGCCCCCATATCGCCTGCGGTAAGCACAGGAGAGACATCAGCAGAGCTTACGGCGGGCATATATGAGGAGAAAGCGGATAACATACATAATGTCACCACTGCCGATGTTATAATGGATATCAGTTTTTTCATAAATATCACCCTTTCTGCAAACTCTTGGTTTTATGGTTCGGATATACCTATCCATCTTCATAATAATACAAATTTTATCAGGTTTCAAGCTGGTTTTGGCATATTTACAAAAACTTTACAATGAAATACAGGTCCTCACTGCCAAACAGCGAGAACCTGTATTTCCATTCCTCTCAAACTACCAAATATCAAAGCCGACAGTTCTAGATTTCAGAGAGTATTCGTTAATCTTCTCTCTAATACCCTGAAACCTACTAAAAACAGTACAATACTCGTCAAAGCAGAGTAAAATGAGAACTTTGTAAAAGTCAACGTAAAAGATACGGGGAGCGGTATCTCGAAAGAGGATATACCTCATATCTGGGAACGCTATTTCAAGGGTAAGCAACTCCGAAACAGGAACAGGATTTGGAGTGTTCATATGCAAATTCATAATCAAGACTGACAGGATTGAACTTTCGATGAAGTATACATGATAGTGTTCATAGATACATCCATATTATAAAAAAACTTCATTAAAAAGTAATAGAATAGTATAGATTTCATACCAAATTTAATGATATACTATTATAAGGAAAAGTGTAAATCGTCTTCTTTTTAAAAAGGTGGGATCTATATGAAAAAGATAATTTCTCTTTTTATTTCTTTACTGACATTCATATTCATCTATCCTATAAGCGCAACAGCACAGGAAAAAATCTATCCTGATACTTCTGATGATTTAATACTTCATAATTCTAGTACATATATCATAGGCGACGTAAATAACGATAGCGAGCTGAATGTAAGCGACCTTGTCACTATGTTGCTTTATCTCCACGGTTCAAGTGAATACAAACCTACAACAAATTATTCCAATAAATTGAATTATCTTGACGTCAATTTAGACGGAAACGCTGACATTTTCGATCTTGTAGAACTGAGAAAAGCAGTTATAGCTCCGGAAACAGCATTTAAACAGATTAGCAGCGTTGATATCCTTGCTACAGCAGACAGGGCTGAAATAAAATCAACTTTCATAAGTTCGCCCGGGGAACTCACAGCATATCTCGAGAATATCGGCACCGATGATGAAGAAATACAGAAATACCTCGGTATCTATGACGGTGACTTTTTCAAAAAAAGCGACGTTATACTCGGTACACTTGAACAAGAATTTGGTGAGGGTATTCATTTCAGAGCGCCTGTATGTGATTATATACAAGGGAAATTTCTTGATATAGCCGAAAGTGAGACGTTCTGCGAATACTATGAACTTGATCCAGAGATCGTAAGAAAATCCGCTATATACTGTCTTTATACTTGTCAGGAGTATAAATCTCACCCTATGGTATATAATAAGGAAAAGAATATCATTCTGTTCCAGGTAACTGTGCCCAAAACAGTCAGAGAAACAACAAACGGTATATGCGTATTATTCGATTTTGAATTATTCACTCCTGATTACTATGCTCATCAATATGATTCTCCCGATGGCAAACACAAGCTCTACATCACCGTGGCAGAAGATCATTTTATGGACGATACCTGTCAGTATATGTTCTATGAGATAGAAAATGATGGTTCTTATGCTTATCTCGGAGAATACTATGACGGATATGCATATTATGGAGACGCCTTCAAACGTGAATATACCAAGACAAACGAGGGTCAATATGCCGCATATTTTTTCGATGATTTCTGTAAAATCATATGGAAAGGAACCGGCTTTGACATTCAAATCAAAACATATGTATTCAACGAAAATATTGATGAATGGGTATTAAGCTGGAAAAGCATCCTTACAGACAATGATTAATACCGACTGCTATCACAATATAAAAAATATCAAATTTCCTTTCCATTGATATAATCCCCCTAGAGTAGACACACGAAAAAACAAAAGTGTGAAAACTCTAAGGGGGTTATTTTATGTCAAGACGAAGTAAACTAACGGATGAAGAACGGATTTCGGCGGTGCAAGAATACCTA
>JAEEGJ010011376.1_pt1 | contig 22620 bp, 19 predicted proteins | sample 8958761 | NCBI WGS metagenome assembly JAEEGJ01 (sample SAMN16246546, study PRJNA631951) | gut metagenome | biome: gut microbiome; feature: rumen; material: RS-attached | host: Bos | place: Iran: Karaj | collected 2018-10 | reverse complement strand
GTCATCGGCGCCAAGAAAGGCGGCATGATTTCCCAGGTTGCCCTTTCCATCACCTATTCTCCCGTACATACGGTGGCCTACTACATGGACATCGTGGACAAGGTGGTAGAATACGGGGCCGATGAAATCTGCCTCAAGGACATGGCTGGCATCGGCCGGCCCAACTTCCTGGCAGAACTGGTCACGGACATCAAGAAGAAATACCCGCATATCAAGGTACAGTACCATGGTCACACCGGTCCCGGCTTCTCTCCGGCATCCATGCTGGAAGTGGCCCGCGCCGGCGCCGATTACCTGGACGTGGCGGTGGAGCCCCTCTCCTGGGGTAAAGTGCACCCGGATGTCATTACCATCCGCGAGATGCTCCGCTGCGACGGCTTCCAGGTCAAGGACCTCAACATGGACGCCTACATGGAGGTACGCCGCCTTACCCAGAAATTCATCGACGACTTCCTGGGCTACTGGATCAACCCTTCCAACAAGCAGATGACATCGCTCCTCGTAGGCTGCGGCCTGCCCGGCGGCATGATGGGTTCCATGATGGCCGACCTCAAGGGCTTCCAGGGCGCCATCAACGCCGCCCAGCGCGCGCACGGTCGTCCGGAAATGAGCCTGGACACCCTTATGGTCAAGCTCTTCGAGGAAGTGGAGTATGTATGGCCCCGCCTGGGATACCCGCCGCTGGTTACTCCGTTCAGCCAGTATGTGAAGAACACGGCTCTCATGAACCTGTTCAACATGCTTAACGACAAACCCCGCTGGACCACCATCGACAAGGATACGTGGGGCATGATCCTCGGAAACATGGGCAAGCTGCCCGGAGAACTCGCACCCGAGATTGTGGCCCTGGCCAAGGAAAAGGGCATGGAGTTCAGCACCGGCAACCCGCAGGACAACTACCCCGACGAACTGCCCAAGTTCCGTGCAATGATGGACGAAGAAGGCTGGGACTACGGAGAGGACGACGAAGAACTCTTCGAACTGGCCATGCACGAGCGCCAGTACCGTGACTACCGCAGCGGCGTTGCCAAGGAGCGCTTCAACGCGGAGCTCAAGGAACTCAAGGCCAAAGCCGGCGCCCCCATTGTGGTGGAACGCGCCGTGGTGGAGATGCCCAAGTTCTCCATTGACGAATACGTAGCCAAATACCCCAAAGCTACTCCCGTCCAGTGCCCCGTCAAGGGTCAGCTGCTGTGGGAGATTGACGTAGACGATGCCTCCAAGGCCCCCATCGTAGGCCGCAAGGTCAAGGCCGGAGAAGTTATCGGCCACGTCCAGACTTTCTATGGCCTGGAAGATGTGGTCGCTGCCGTCGACGGCCTCTTTGTCGCCGTCCTTTCGAAACAGGGAGACAAAGTGGAGAAGGGAGAGATTGTGGCGTTTATTCAGTAAGCGCCAAATCGCGCATTTTTGGCTTTTTTGAATCACTACCTTTGTCAGGATGAAACTTCTCAAACATATTGGCATCTTTCTTGCTGTGGCCCTCCTGGCCAGCTCCTGCGGCGTATCCAAAATCAAGGATATATCGCTGTCTTCGGTGGGTATAGCCTATATTGTCCCCACCTCCATGCGCTCCATGGACGGCAAGCTCCTCCTGGGCATCAACAACCCTTCCATCAGCTTTGCCGTGCAGGAAGTGACGGGTACCATCCGCTATGAGGAAAAGCCCATTGCCCACTTTTCCACCGGGGGCATCGAACTCCAGGGAAAGACAGACCAGGTGTACGAGCTCCCCTGCACGGTCACCCTGGCCGATGGCGCCTCGCTGCTGGATGTGCTGGTCATCGCTTCCAAAAGATCGCTAAACGGCTTAAAAGTCGACGTCGATATTTGGGGAGGACTTAAGAAAAACGGTGTCATCAGGGCTCCGCTCAAATTCCGGGACCTCGACATCTCCAAATTTTCAAAATGATGAAAAGAGTATACCTCATATCCCTGCTGCTGGGTCTCTCGACGGTACTGGCATCGGCCCAGGAACCGGACAGCGTGGCCGCTCCGCTGGATTCCGCCCTGCTCGGGCGCAACATCTTGTCGGTCATCGGCCCCGGCGTGGAAATTTCCCAGTCGGCCACCATCAGACTGGCCCTGGACCAGTATGTGCAGTCCAACGCGGAAAAGCCCATCACGGGATTCCGCATCCGCGTCTACTACGACAACGGTCCCCAGGCACGCCTTCGCTCGGAAAGCATCGAAAAGGCGCTCCAGTCACAGCTGGACGTTGCGGTGTACCGCTCCTTCGAGAGCCCCAACTATAAAGTAAGCGTGGGAGATTTCCGTTCCAAGGACGAGGCCCTGCGCATCTATAACGCTCTGAAGGGCACTTATCCCACGGCTTACATCATCAAGGAGTCCATCAATTATCCCCGCTAATGGCTTCTATCAAACAGGGACTCGAACAGAAGCTGCAGCAACGGCTTTCACCGCTTCAGATCCAGACCATCAAGGTAATCGAAATGCCGGTGCAGGCCCTGGAGCAGTATGTCCGGGAGGTAATGAACGACAACCCCGTCATCGATGACGAGGCGCCCAAAAGGGACGACGAACCCCGTGACGTCTCCATCTCCGAGGTAGAGGAGAAAGAGCAGAGCGGCGGTTCGCTGGAAGAGAACTACGGTCCCCAGGACGACGACATCCCTTCCTACAACCTGCATGTCAACAACTGGGGCAAGGACGAACGCCCCGAATACAATACCTTCTCCGTCAAACAGAGTTTCACCCAGAGCCTTCAGGAGCAGCTGGGCTACCGCAATCTTACGGAGCACCAGCGCACGGTGGCTTCCTTTATCATCGGCTCGCTGGATGAAGACGGCTACCTCCGCAGGGACATCGAGTCCCTGGTAGACGACCTCGCTTTCCGTGCGGGCGTGGAGTCATCGGCCGAAGAAGTGGAAGAGATGCTTGAGGTTATCCAGGAGTTCGAGCCTTCCGGCGTGGGCGCCCGTGACCTTCGCGAGTGCCTGCTCATCCAGCTGGAGGACAAAAAGCGCACGCCGTCCATCGAGAACGCCATCCGCGTGATTGCCGATCAGTTCGATGCGTTCAAGAACCGGCACTTCCAGAAAATCATGACGCGGCTGCACCTCAGCGAAGAGGAAATGAAAGGCGTCATGGACGAGATTCGCCGGCTCAATCCTTCGCCCGGCGGGCAAATCGACGACTCCTACAACGACCAGGCCCAGCAAGTGGTTCCGGACTTTCAGCTGGACTACGAAAACGGTCAGCTCATCCTGAGCATGCCGCGCTTCAACGTTCCCGAACTGCGCATCAACCGCAAGTACTCGGAGATTATGGAGAACGGACGCCTGTCCGACTCCCGCGCCGACAAAGAGGCGGCCTCGTTCGTCAAGCAGAAGATAGACTCCGCCAAGTGGTTCATTGAAGCCCTCCGCCAGCGCCAGAATACGCTCCAGAGCACCATGCAGGCCATTATCGACTACCAGCACGATTACTTTGTAGACGGAGACGAGAGCAATCTGAAGCCCATGGTGCTCAAGGACATCGCAGAGATTACGGGCTTCGATATCTCCACCATCTCGCGCGTAGTGAACAGCAAGTGGATTGAGACGCATTTCGGTGTATTCCCGCTCAAGTATTTTTTCTCCGAAGGTTTGGAGAACTCGGACGGCGAAGAGGTGTCTACCCGCGAAATCAAGAAGGCCCTGCGGGAAATGGTAGACGGCGAAGACAAACACAATCCGCTCACCGACGACGAACTGGTGGACGGACTCTCGGCCCGCGGCTACAAAGTGGCCCGGCGCACCATCGCCAAGTACCGTGCCCAGCTGGATATCCCCAAGGCACGCCTGCGCCGGGAGCTGTAAGGATTTTTTCGTATCTTTGCAGCCCATGAAAAAGAAAGCATACATTGAGACATACGGGTGTCAGATGAACGTGAATGACACCGAGGTTATTTTTTCCATCCTTTCCGGTGCCGGATATGAAAGGACGGAGGTAATGGAAGAGGCAGACCTGGTGATGGCCAACACCTGCAGCATCCGCGACAACGCCGAGCAGCGCATCTGGGGCCGCATCGAGGTTTTCCATCAGCTGAGAAAGGCTAAGCCCGGCCTCATCGTAGGCATCGTAGGCTGCATGGCCGAGCGCCTGAAGGACAAGCTCCTGGACACGCACAAGGTAGACCTTGTCGTGGGTCCGGACGCCTACCGCTCGCTGCCCCGGCTTCTCGATGCCATCGGCCCGGACAGCCCGCAGATTGACGTGCTCCTTTCCCGTGACGAGACCTACGCCGACATCACCCCGGTGCGGACAGACCGCAATGGGATATCGGCCTTCATCTCCATCATGCGCGGCTGCAACAACGTATGCTCGTACTGCGTGGTCCCCTACACCCGCGGGGCCGAGCGTTCCCGCGACGCGGCTTCTATCGTGCGCGAGGCCTGCGACGTGTATCAGAAAGGTTATAAGGAAGTTACGCTGCTGGGACAGAATGTGGACAGCTACCTGTGGAAGAGCGGGACCGAGACCGTCACCTTTGCGGGGCTGCTGGAGAAAGTGGCCGGCATTGCGCCGGACCTCCGCGTCCGTTTTGCCACATCCCATCCCAAGGACATCTCCGACGAGGTCATCTATACCATGGCCCGGCATAAGAATATCTGCAAACACATCCATCTGCCCGTCCAGAGCGGCAGTTCCCGCATGCTGGAAATCATGCGCCGCAAGTACGACCGCGAGTGGTACCTGGAACGCGTGGCCAAAATCCGCGAAGTGATGCCCGACTGCGGCCTCACCACCGACGTTATCGCCGGTTTCTGCACGGAAACCCTTCAGGACCACGAAGATACGCTTTCCCTGATGGAAGCCGTTGGCTTTGACTGGGCCTTCATGTTCGCTTACTCGGACCGTCCGGGCACCCTGGCCAACCGTACCATGAAAGACGACGTTCCGGCCGATGAGAAAAACCGCCGCCTCAACGAAATTATCCAGTTGCAGAACCGCAAGTCGCTGGAGCGCTACCGCGCCCAGATCGGCCGGAAGGTGGAAGTTCTCATCGAAGGGCCTTCCAAACGGGATCCCGGCATGCTCTGCGGCCGTGCATCCAACAACATGATGTGCGTGTTCCCGGCCCAGGGCCGCAGCGCCGGCACCTACACCGAGGTAGAGGTGACAGACTGCACCTCCGCTACCCTTATCTGCAAATAGAACCTACTGGATCTTTTCTCCGAAGGCCAGGTCACCTGCATCCCCGAGACCCGGGATGATGTAGTTGTGGCTGGTGAGTTCTTCGTCGATGGCCGCAACCCAGAGCGTGAAGCGGCTGTCCAGGTGCTGGAGCAGGTGGTCCAACGCATACAGGCTGGCTACCGGGCACACCATGTGGACATGCTGCGCCGTACCGCCTTCCTCCTCCAGCTTGGCCAGAGCCTGCTCCATGGAAGCGCCTGTAGCCAGCATGGGATCGGCCACGATGAGGGTCTTGCCCTCCAGCGGCGGGCAGGTGCAGTAATCGGCGTGCACCTTGAAGTAGTCTCCTTTTCCAAACTTGCGGAACGTAGAGAGGAAGGCACACTCGGCATGGTCGAAGGCGGCCAGAAGCCCGTTCTGGATGGGAAGGCCGGCCCGGAGGATGGCGGCCACTACCAGCGGGGTGTCCACCGTCGCCACCCGGGCCACGCCCAGCGGGGTGGTCACTTCCTTTTCCGAATAGGACAGCGTCTTGGATATCTCGTAGGCGAACAGGGTCCCCACGCGCTCCAGGTTGGTGCGGAACCGCATGCTGTCTTTCTGGATCTGGACATCCCTTATTTCTGCGATGTAATTACCAAGGACGGAATTGTTTTCTCCAATGTTGACAAGTTTCATAGCCGGCAGGTTTTAGCTTCCGGTTACAAATATAGTACTTTCTCTATAAAGACCAAAGGCTTACAGCTGCCCGACACGCTCTTCCGAGAAGGAAAAGAACGAGCCGTCGGCAATGACCACATGGTCCATCAGGGAAATTTCCACGGCGGAGAGCGCCTTCCTCACCATCTCTGTCTGGTGGATATCGGCCGGCCCGGGAAGCGGAGACCCGGAAGGATGGTTATGCACGAGGATAACGTAGGAGCTCTGTTTCTCGATGGCCCGCCGCAGAATCTTTCCGGTATCCACCAGCGTGCTTTCCATGCTGCCCGAACAAATCATCTCCCGGCCCAGGAGGAGGTTGGCCCTGTTCAGAAAAAGGGCCCAGCATTCCTCATGGTCCAGGCTCTTCAGGGCAGGGATCATGATTTCATAAACTGTTTCGGGGGAATGGATGGAACGTCTGTCGGCCAGGGCGCTTTCCTCCAGGGCTCTCCGGCCCAGTTCCAGGGCGGCCGCAATGATTACGGCACGCACCTCCCCTATCCCCTTTTGCGTAATGAGACGCTCGAGGGGCATGGCGGCAAGCAGCGTAAGTTTTCCGGAGGCGCTCACCATCACCTCCTGCGCAACCTCCATCACATTTTTTCCGTCCACACCGCTTCCGATGAGGACAGCCAGGAGTTCCGCATTGGACAAGGCCTTTGCACCGCGCAGGCGCATTTTCTCCCGGGGCCTTTCGTCCGGGCACAGATCTTTGATTCTCATGGCGCTAAGCTCGGGCTCTCATCCTCGGCACGCCGTGACAAAGATAAGGATAATTTTTTTGGCCGATTTTCGCGAAACGCCGTAACTCGCTGAGTATCAACGCGCATGCAAAATCTCTTTGCACCGACCAGCCTAAAGAGAAAAAACTAAAACGCTAAGAATCAGGCAATTACAAAGATTCGCGAAAAGCGGTGTTTATAAATTGGTGGAAAAAAAGGGAAGAGTTTGTAAGAAAATGGAAAAGAATTGCTACCTTTGCACTCAAGCGTGAAAGTATTTAGTTAGCATGGTCAGATTTTACGGAACAGCCAGCGGAAAAGTAGACGACAAGGGGCGCATCGTGCTCCCTGCCGCCTTCCGTGACGCCATGGTGCGCGGCGGCTCCGAGAACATGACCCTGATTGTCAAGATGAACGTCCAGCAGCGCTGCATAGACCTGTTCCCCGCAGAGGAGTGGGAGCGCAGGAGCGAGAAAGTGCTGGAAACCATTGATCCCGAACTGAATGCCGGAGACGCTATGTTTTGGACCAAGTACAATGACGGCGTCTCCACCCTGGTTCCGGACGGAAAACTGGGCCGCCTGAGCATCCCGTCAGAGCTGCTTGCGAGTGCAGGTATCACCAAAGAGGTAGTATTCGGCGGCGTCGGCTACAAGCTCCAGATCTGGAATCCGGAAACCCGTAAGGCCAGCCTCCTTTCCGAGGAGGAGTTCAAGCAAACCGCCCTGAGACTATCCGAAAGAAAGTAAGGAGGTCCCAGAGATGCCAGAATATCATATCCCTGTACTGCTGACGGAAAGTATTTCCGCACTGGTCACGAATCCCGACGGTATATATGCCGATGCCACTTTCGGAGGCGGTGGACACACCGCTTTCCTACTTTCACGCTTAACCGACGGCGGCCGCGTCATCGCCTTCGATCGTGACATCGATGCCATAGCCAGGGCTCCGAAGGATCCCCGGCTCACCCTTATCCACAACAACTTCCGCTTCATCGAGAACTACGCCCGCCACGAGGGCGTCCAGTTTGACGGTATCCTGGCCGACCTGGGCGTATCGAGCCACCAGTTCGACACCGCCGAGCGCGGATTCAGCTTCCGCTTCGAGGAGGCTCCGCTGGACATGCGCATGAACCAGGAAGCCCGGCTCACGGCGGAAGAAGTGGTGAACACCTACAGCGAGGAAGACCTCGAACGCATCCTGCGCCTCTGGGGAGAGGTGGACGGTTCCCGCAACATGGCCCGGCTCATTGCCGATGCCCGCAGCCGCCAGCCCATCCACACCACCGGAGACCTGGACAGCGCCATCGCCCGCATGCTTCCGAAGGGAGCCGAGCACAAAGTGCTGGCCAAGGTGTACCAGGCGCTCCGTATCGAGGTAAACCAGGAAATGCGCTCGCTGGAGAAGTTCCTGGACGGCGCCGCCCGGAGCCTCAAGCCCGGCGGCCACCTGGTTGTCATCACCTACCACAGCCTGGAAGACCGCATGGTGAAAAACTTCATCAAGACGGGAAACGTGGAAGGGAAAGAGCAGAAAGACCTGTACGGAAACGTCCACGCGCCCCTGGAGGCCGTGAACCGCAAGCCCATCCTGCCCGAGGAAAGTGAAATCGCCGGCAACACCCGCGCCCGCAGCGCGAAGCTCCGGATAGCCAGAAGGAGGGACGCGGAATGAACCTGAAAACCATCTGGCATGCCATCCGCAACACGCTCAAAGCCATCCGAAGCGGAGAACTGCTGCTGAGAATCCGGGCCGACAAGTACTACATGCACATCATGTACCTGTTCCTGCTCATGTGGATGACCATCCTCCTCAGCCTGCAGGTAGACAAGACCCTCTCCCGCGTGGGAGACAATAAAGTGGCACTGGAAAGACTGCGCATCCACCATGCCGAGAAAGAAGCAGCCCTTGTGAAGCTGCACAGCGCATCGGCGGCCGAAACCCGCCTCCGCGAACTGGGCTCCGAGGCCCGCCTGCCCCAGGAACCCGCTACCGTAATCAAGACCCGATGAGAAAACAGAGTGAAATAAAGGACAACATTCAAAACCGCGACAGAATCCACGTGGTGATGTTCTTCCTGTCCATTCTGTTCATGGTACTGGGAGGCTTCATCCTGGCATGGATCATAAAGATCCAGGCCACGTACACGGTGGACCCCCGCGTCATCGGCCTGTTCCGTCCCGTGGAGCAGAAACACGTGGACACGCCCGTGCGCGGAAAGATCCTGGCCACCGACGGCCGTCCCCTTGCCATATCGGCCCCCCTGTACGACCTGTACATGGACTGCACCGTCCGCAAGAAGGACTATGCCGAGGACGGAAAAGACAGCCTGGAGCGCGCCTGGAAGGCCAAGGCCCGCGAACTGGCCCGCTACCTGAGCGCCGAGTTCAAGGACCGCAGCGCCGACGAATATGCAGGCATGATCCTGGGCGGACGCCAGAAAGGCTCCCGCTACCTGCGCCTGCAGCGCAACCTGGACCTCACCACCATCCAGCGGGTAAAGACCTTCCCCCTGTTCCGGGAAGGCCCCTACACCGGAGGAATCATCGTCCAGGAACACGAGGAACGCATATACCCCTACGACTCCCTGGCCCGCCGCGTCATCGGCTACGTGAAGGAGCAGAACCGCATTGGCCTGGAATCCAGCTTTGACGCCGTGCTCCACGGAACCGAAGGCTACGAGTGGCGCCGCGTCACCGACAACAAGCGCTGGATCCGGGACCTGGATTCCACCTCCGTGAAAGTGGAGGACGGGGCCGATATCCGCACCACCCTCAACATCGATTTCCAGGACATCGCCGACAAAGCCCTCCGGGCCCAGATCAATGCCAACGAGGACATCCGCGCCGGTATCTGCATCATCATGGAAGCCAAGACCGGAGCCATCCGCGCCATGGTGAACCTCTCGCGCGGAGCCACCCCCCAGACCGTCCTCTGGGAGCGGGAGAACCTGGCCCTCCGCGAAGTGGGCGAACAGGGTTCCGTGATGAAGACCGTCACGCTCCTGTCCGTGGTGGAAGACGGTTATGTAAAGAGCCTGGAGCAGACCATCCCTACCAACAACGGACTGGTTCCCAAATACAACCAGGACGTACATATCCTGGACTACCAGCGGGAGACCGGCCGCCGCGCCATCAGCGTGATGCACGGCTTCGAGATCTCCTCCAACTACGTATTTGCCTACCTGGCCGAGAACTACTACGGCAAGCAGCCGCAGGAGCTCTTCGACCACATTTACTCCTACCGGCTCGGGGAGGCCTTTGACTTTGACATCACCGGCCTCGGAAAGCCCGTCGTGAACCGCCCCGGCACCGCCGGATGGAGCGGCACCACCCTGGGCACCACCGCCTACGGCTACGGCATCTCCGTAACGCCCCTCCACGTTGCCACCTTCTACAACGGCATCGCCAACAAAGGACGCATGATGAAGCCCTACCTGGTGGAAAGCATCGAGAAAGACGGCAAGGTGGTGAAGCAGTTTGTGCCCTCGGCCCTGAACGAGAGCATCTGCAGCGCCGCCACGGCCGATACCGTCACCCGCGCCCTCCGCGCCGTGGTAAACAGCGGTACCGCCACCCGCCTCAAGGGAGCCAAACTTCCCGTCTGCGGCAAGACCGGCACCGCCCGCGTGGTGCTGAGCCCGGAGGAGCGCAAGGGCAGCCGGGACCCCTATCAGGACGCGCTGGGACAGCGGAAGAACCAGGGCACCTTCGTGGGCTTCTTCCCGGCCGATAACCCCAAGTACACCATCCTCGTAACGGTGTACTCCTACGCCTCGCACAAGAGCTTCTACGGCGGCACCCTGCCGGCCCTGGCCGTCCGCGAGATTGTGGACAAGATTTACGCACTGGACAGTGACTGGCGTCCGCAGCTGCGCCGCACCGCCCATGTACCCGATATGAAAACAGAAGAGAAATGAACTGCAGAGAATTCACACGTATTACCGCCGATTCCCGGAAAGTGATTCCCGGGACGCTGTTCGTCGCCGTAAAGGGCTACGCCAGCGACGGACACGATTATATTGCCGATGCCATCGCAAAAGGCGCGAAGGGCATTATTTGCGAGCACATGCCGGAAGGCCTGGAAGGGAAAGCACAGTTTGAGGTGGTGGAGAACAGCCGCAAGGCCCTGGCCCTTGCCGCCGACGAGTTCTACGGACATCCGTCCCGCAAACTCAAGCTGGTGGGCATTACCGGAACCAATGGCAAAACAACCACCGTCACACTGCTGTACAACCTGTTCCGCAGCATGGGCCATAAGTGCGGCCTGCTTTCCACCATTGCCAACTATGTAGGGGACGAGCGCTACGAGACCGAAAACACCACGGTAGACCCCATCACCCTCAACGAGCTCCTCTCCCGCATGGTGGAAGAGGGCTGCGAATACTGCTTCATGGAGGTGAGTTCCATCGGCATGGAGCAGGACCGCGTCACCGGCCTTGACTTCGCGATGGGCATCTTCTCCAACCTCACCCACGACCACCTGGACTACCACAAGACCTTTGCCGAGTACCTCCGGTGCAAGAAGCTCTTCTTTGACAACCTGCCCAAAGACGCCATCGCCCTGGTGAACGTGGACGACAGCCACGGCAGCGTGATGGTACAGAACACCCGCGCCCGCGTGGTCACCTATTCCGTCAAGGGCCTTGCCGACCACACCGCCCGTATCATCGAGCAGAGCTTCGAGGGCATGCAGCTCAAGATAGACGGCACCGAGACCTGGTGCAAGCTCATCGGCGCGCACAATGCCTACAACCTCCTGGCCATCTACAGCGCCGCCGTATGCCTGGGTGCAGACCGCACCGACACCCTGGTGGCCCTGTCCGCCCTGGAAAGCGCCCCCGGCCGCCTGGAGAACCTGCGCGGTCCCAAGGACCTCTCCGTCGTGGTGGACTACGCACACACGCCCGACGCCCTCGAGAACGTGCTTACCACCCTCCGCTCCATCGCCCAGGAACGCCAGCTCATCTGCGTGTTCGGCTGTGGCGGAGACCGGGACAAGACCAAGCGCCCGGAGATGGCCCAGATTGCCGAGAGACTGGCCGACCGCCTGGTCATCACCTCGGACAACCCCCGTACGGAAGACCCGGACGCCATCATCGAGGACATCAAGGCAGGCCTTTCCCCCAAGGGCATGGCCAAGTCGCTGGTCATCACCAACCGTCGTGAGGCCATTCGCACAGCCATCCTCACGGCTCCCGAAAGCGCCACCATCCTCCTGGCCGGCAAGGGTCACGAGACCTACCAGATCATCGGCCACGAGAAAACGCATTTTGACGAAAAAGAAATCGTGGAAGAAACCTTCAAACTCATCCTCAAATGATCTATCACCTGTTCCAATACCTGGAGTCCATCGGGGCCGATTTTCCCGGCCTGGGACTGATGCACTACCTGAGCTTCCGTGCCATGATGGCGGCCGTAACGGCCGTTCTGGTGGCCATGTACGCCGGCAAACGCATCATCCGCCTGCTGCAGCGCGCGCAGATTGGAGAAACCGTCCGGGACCTGGGCCTGGCCGACCAGATCCAGAAGAAGGGCACCCCCACCATGGGCGGCATCATCATCATACTGTCCATCCTCACCGGCGTGCTCCTGTTCTGCGATCTCACCAATATCTACGTAATCCTTCTCCTGGTGAGCACCCTCTGGTGCGGTGCCCTTGGCTTTACCGACGACTACATCAAGGTATTCCGCCACAACAAGGAGGGCATGAGCGAGAAAGGAAAGCTCCTGGGCCAGATTATCCTGGGCTTCATCGTGGGCATCACCGTATGGATGAGCCCCGACATTGTGGTGCGGGAAAAGGTGGAAGTGAAAGAGAGCATCGAGCGCACCCTGGAGACGGAAACCACCGTCACCAGCGGCCGCTATGTGCAGGAAGACGTAGTGAAGAGCACCAAGACCACCATCCCCTTCGTGAAGAATCACGAGTTTGACTACCGCTGGCTCTCGCCGGTAAAGGGCGCCTGGGGCTGGTATGCCAAATGGGCCATCTACGTGTTCATGATCGTCCTCGTCATCACCGCCTGCTCCAACGGCACCAACCTCACCGACGGCCTGGACGGCCTGGCGGCAGGAACATCGGCCATCGTGGGCGTGGTGCTGGGCATCATGGCCTGGCTGGGAGGCAACCTCATTGATTCGAAATTCCTCAACATCATGTATATCCCGGGCTCCGGAGAGATTGCTATCTTCATGAGTGCCTTCGTAGGCGCCCTCATCGGCTTCCTCTGGTTCAACTCCTTCCCCGCCCAGGTATTCATGGGAGATACGGGAAGCCTCACCATAGGCGGCATCATCGGCGTGAGCGCCGTCCTCATGCGCAAGGAGCTCCTGATTCCGCTCCTGTGCGGAGTGTTTTTCACCGAGAGCCTGTCGGTGCTCATCCAGCGCTTCTGGTTCCGCTTTACCAAAAAGCGCACGGGCGTCGGGCACCGCGTATGGAGCATGACGCCCCTCCATCACCATTTCCAGGACAAGAAGGCGCCGGACGGGCCGGTCCTTTTCCCCAAACCCGTTCCCGCCCTGCATGAGGCAAAGATTACCGTCCGTTTCTGGATTGTCGGAATTATACTGGCAGTTAGCACGTTAGCACTTTTGAAGATTCGATAAACCATGGCAAGAGTAGTTGTATTAGGTGGTGCCGAAAGCGGCGTAGGAGCCGCAGTTCTGGCCAAAGTCAAAGGATTCGATGTGTTCCTCAGCGACAAGGGACAGATCAAGAAGGAGTATGCCGATACCCTGAGGAAGTGGGACATCCCCTTCGAGGAAGGGCAGCACACGGAAGATCTCATCCTCAACGCCGACGAAGTGGTAAAGAGCCCCGGCATCCCCGGCACCGTTCCCATGGTGCAGAAAATCCGCGAGAAAGGAATTCGCGTGGTGTCCGAGATTGAATTCGCCAGCCGCTATGACAGCGCGAAGAAAATCTGCATCACCGGGTCCAACGGCAAGACCACCACGACATCCCTTATCTACCACGTCCTCGTGCAGGCCGGCCTCAACGTGGGCCTCGGCGGCAACATCGGCAAGAGCTACGCCTACCAGGTAGCCACCGAGCACTTCGACTACTATGTCCTGGAAATCAGCAGTTTCCAGCTGGACGACATTTATGACTTCCGTCCGGACATTGCCATCATCACCAACATTACGCCCGACCACCTGGACCGTTACGACCACAAGATGGAAAACTACGTGGCCGCCAAGTTCAAGATTACGAAGAACCTCACGGAGGAAGACTGCTTCATCTTTGACTCCGACGACGCCATCACGGTGGGCCACCTGAACAAGATTGTGCTGCGCTGCAAGATGCTGCCTTTCTCCCAGGAGAAGGAAGTGAAGCAGGGTGCCTTCCTCCGGGACGACAAGATCATCCTTCGCATGGACGAGAAGGAGACCGACATTTTCCTTCAGGAACTGGCCCTGGGCGGCAGACACAACATCTACAACTCCATGGCCGCCGCCCTGGCCGCCCGGGCTGCCGGCATCGAGAACGAGGTCATCCGCAAGTCCCTGGCAACGTTCCAGCCCATCGAACACCGACTGGAGCCCGTCCTGAGCATCAAGGACGTTCTCTACATCAACGACTCCAAGGCCACCAACGTAGACAGCGCCTGGTATGCCCTGGAATGCCAGAAGCGCCCCGTCGTATGGATCGTGGGCGGCACCGACAAAGGCAACGACTACAGTGTGCTCAACGACCTGGTGAAGGAAAAAGTGAAGGGCATCGTGTGCCTTGGCGTTGACAACGCCAAGATCCATGCCGCCTTCGGCGGAATGGTGGCGGAGATGGCCGATGCTCTCAGCGCGAAGGAAGCCGTGGAAAAGGCGGCCGCCATGGCAGCGCCCGGCGATGTGGTGCTCCTGAGCCCCTGCTGCGCCAGTTTCGACCTTTTCAAGAATTACGAAGACCGGGGCGAGCAGTTCAAGGCTGCCGTCCGCAACCTGTAAATCCCCATGGCAGAGGAAGAAAAACAAAGCGTAGGATTCACGGGACACCTCGTCAATCTGATGGACCGCTTCACGGGTGACAAGGTCATCTTCCTGATCGCCCTGTTCCTGATGCTCATCAGCGTTATCTCGGTGTTCTCCAGCACCCCGCGTCTCGCAAACGACACGGGCAGCGACCGCATCAGCATCATGGTGGACCAGCTAAAGGTGGTGGCCATTGGTTTCTTCCTCATCTTCACCCTCTACTTCGTGGGCCGGGCCGACTGGTACAAGAAGGTCTCCATGCTGGGCTACGGCGCTTCCCTCATCGTGCTCATCATCCTGGTCCTGAAACTGAACCTGGGCTTTGTCCGCGCCGGAGAAGTCAACGGCGCCTGGCGCGTCCTCGTTGTCGCCGGCAAGCAGATCCATATCTACGAGTTCGTCAAGCTGTTCATGATCATGTACCTGGGCTGGGCCCTGGACACGTTCAAGAGCGGGGAGTTCAAGTGGGCGCCCCGCCTGGCGCAGCGCTTTGAGAAACTGGCCTTCCTCGAGAAGGACATCTACCAGAAGATACTCTATATCTACTTCCCCATCCTGAGCACCACGCTCCTTGTCATGATGGGTTCCAACTCATCGGCCATCTTTATCGGCATCATCATGGTGCTGATGGTGCTGGTGGGCGGTATTGACTGGCGGGACATCGGCGTGGTAGTAGCGGCGGGACTCGTTGGCATCGCGCTCATGTTCGGGGCCTACAAGGCCGGCTGGCTCAAGGAGAGCCGCATCGGGACGGCTATCGGCCGTATCACACAGGATGACGAGGCCACCATGCGCCAGCTCATCTCCTCCAAGCGCGAGTCTCCGGAATGGCGGCAGGCACGGGGCAAGCTGGACCAGCCGGTGGGCGCGCTCCTTGCCATCAAGGAAGGCGGCGTCTGGGGAAAGGGAATCGGCCGAAGCACCCAGAAATACCAGGTCCCCGTCATTTTCGGAGACTACATGTTCAGCTTCATCGTGGAGGAAACGGGCCTCTGGGGTGCCGGCATCCTCCTCATCCTGTACTTCAGCCTGCTGGCCCGGGGCACCCTGGTAGCCAAGATGTGTGACAAGTATTACGACAAGATGATTGTGGTGGGGCTCATCATCCTGGTCACGGGCCAGGCGTTCATGCACATGGCGGTGAACGTCCATCTGCCCCTGGTTCCCCAGACGGGACAGACGCTCCCGCTGGTGAGCCACGGCACCAATTCCTTCCTGGTCTTCAGCGTGGTGTTCGGCATCCTCCTGGCCATCTCGAAGGACGCCAAGGAAAACATGGCCCGCAAGGAGGCCGAGGCCGAGCCCATCATCGAACATAACTGGACACAAGATACAACGGCATAATGGAATATAAAGCAATCAGAGTCATCATAAGCGGAGGCGGTACGGGAGGCCACATCTTCCCGGCCGTTTCCATCGCAAACAAGCTCCGGCAGCTGAACCCTGCCACGGAGATTCTCTTCGTGGGGGCCGAGGGCAAAATGGAAATGGAGAAAGTGCCGGCCGAGGGATACCGGATTGTGGGACTTCCCATCGTGGGCATGCAGCGGCAGCTGAACCTGAGGAATCTCCTGAACAACCTCACCGTTCCCTTCCGGGTGCTGGACAGCGTCCGCCGGGCGCGCCGCATCGTGAAGGAGTTCCGGCCCGACGTCGTGATTGGCGTAGGCGGTTATGCCAGCGCTCCCCTTCTGTGGGCTGCCACCAGCATGAAGATTCCTGCGCTCATCCAGGAGCAGAACGGCTTTGCCGGTCTCACCAACAAAATCCTGGGAAGCCGCGTGCAGTCCATCTGCGTGGCTTACGACGGCATGGAGCGCTTCTTCCCGAAAGACAAGATTGTAAAATCCGGAAATCCCATCCGCGAAGCCGTTTCGCATCCGGCCTCGGAGGAGATGATCGCCGAAGGCATGTCCCTCTACGGGCTGGATCCCGCCAGGAAGCACCTATTCGTGGTGGGCGGCAGCCTCGGAAGCCGGACGCTGAACAGTGCCGTGGAGCACTGGATCCAGGACGGATGCCCGGGCGGAGAAGACGTGGAGATTATCTGGCAGTGCGGCAAGTACTATAAAAAGGGGGTCGACGCCTTCATGGCCGAGCACCCCGACATCACCCATGTACGGCCCTACGATTTCATCGCACGCATGGACCTCGCCTATGCCGTGGCCGATGTCGTCATCTCCCGCAGCGGCGCCAGTTCGGTGAGCGAGCTCTGCGCCATGGGAAAGGCTACCGTATTCGTTCCTTCGCCCAACGTGGCCGAAGACCACCAGACGCACAATGCCCTGGCGCTGGTGCGAAAGGAAGCGGCCATCATGGTCCGGGACAGCGAGGCGGTGGAAGAGCTGATGCCTACGGCCATCGGCCTTCTGAGAAACGACAAACGCCGCAGCGATCTGGAAAAGCATGCAGAATCCATGGCACTGCGCAGTGCAGCCCAGGTAATCTGCGATGAAGTTTATAAACTGGTATGAAAAACGTCTATTTCATAGGAATTGGCGGCATAGGCATGTCGGCCCTGGCCCGCTACTATAAATTCAAGGGCTACGAGGTGGCCGGCTATGACCGTACGCCCTCCGACCTTACGGCCCAACTGGAGAAGGAAGGGATTTCGGTGCACTACGAAGACCGGCCCGACCTTGTTCCTGCCAGCGTGGAGGACACGCTCGTGGTGTACACGCCGGCTATCCCGAAGGACCTCGGAGAACTGCAGAAGGTCATGGGCGGAGGATACAAGGTGCTCAAGCGTTCCCGTACGCTGGGAGAGATTACGCGCGGACAGCGCTGCCTGGCGGTAGCCGGAACACACGGAAAAACCACTACCTCAACGCTCACGGCACATATCTTTACGGAAACGGGAGAGGGCTGCAGCGCTTTCCTCGGCGGCATTTCGCGAAACTACGGCACCAACCTCCTGATGTCCCGGAACGAGACCGTGGTGGTGGAGGCCGATGAGTTTGACCGCTCTTTCCTGCAGCTGTTCCCGGAGATTGCCGTCATTACGGCGGTGGATCCCGACCATCTGGACATCTACGGAGACTATGCACACGTGGTGGAGGCCTTCAAGGCTTTCGCCAGTCAGGTGACGGGCACGGTGATTGCCAAAAAGGGCACGCCCATCGGCCCGGAAGATACACGCGCACGCGTGCTCACCTATCACTATACCGACGAGGGGGCCGATTTCTGCGCGCTGAACCCCCGCCCCGACGAGTGCGGGTATTTCCACTACGACCTCAAGTATCCCGGCGGAATTCTCCGGGACGTGCGGGTCGGAGCGCCCGGCTGGGTGAATGCGGAGAACAGCGTGGCGGCGGCGGCCATCGCCCTCACTTACGGACTGGAGCCCGAGGCTGTCAGGAAGGCCATCGGCACGTTCGAGGGCGTAAAGCGGCGTCTGGAGGTGCATGTGAACAGTCCCCGGCTGTCCTATATTGATGACTACGCGCATCATCCCGCGGAGCTGGCATCGGCCATCTCCTCCATGCGCGACATCTTCCCGGGACGCCGGATCACCGCCATCTTCCAGCCGCACCTGTACACGCGGACGCGCGACTTTGCAGCCGAGTTTGCGAAGGCGCTCTCGGCCGTGGACAAACTCATCCTCCTCGATATCTATCCGGCCCGCGAGGAGCCCATTCCGGGCGTTACGTCGGAGATGATTTTCAAGGATGTGACCGCGCCGGAGAAGGTGCTCATCAAGAAGGAAGAGCTCATGGATTACCTCTCCGATGAGCCGCTGGACGTGCTGGTGACCTTTGGCGCCGGCAACGTGGACCGCTATATCGAACCCATTACCCAGCTACTGAAAAGCCGCTTATGAAACCTTTCTTCCGAAAAGCACTGGGCCTTGCGCTCGTCACCTCATGTGCCGCCCTCTGGATAGTAACGACAGGGATGTCGGTGCGGGAGCGCCGCGCGCGCACCTGCCAGGGGAAGGGCAGCCTGGACGTGACCATCGCCGATTCGCTGGAACGCCAGTTCGTGCGGAAGGCCGACGTAGCCCGGTGGCTGGAGAAAGAATACAGGGCTTATGCCGGACTTCCGCTGGACAGCGTAGACCTGGACCGCATTGAGAAGCTGGTCGGGGCCCACTCGGTGGTGCGCGATGCGCAGGCATGGCTCACCGACGACGGCGTCCTGCACGTGGAGCTGAGCCAGCGGCAGCCGGTGGTGCGCTTTGACGACGGCACCAACGGGTATTATGCCGATGCCACGGGGTTTGTGTTTCCGCTGCAGTCACAGGGCAGCGCAGACGTTCCTGTGGTCAACGGGCACATTCCCATGAAGATTCCCCGCGGGTTCAAGGGGACGCCGGAAGATGCCGGCGAGAAAGCCTGGCTGGAGAAGATGATCGGCCTGGTGAATACCATTACGGGAACGGTGTGGGAGCACAATATCGTGGAGATTTCCGTCAGCGGAAAGGGGGATCTTCTCATGAAGCCCCGGAGGGGCCGGGAACAGTTCATCTTCGGGGAGCCTGTCCGGGTTCAGGAGAAACTGCGGCTGATGAAGGCTTATTACGAGAGTGTGGCGCCGGTGGAACCGGACTACCGCACCGTGGACCTCCGGTACCGGGGGCAGCTGGTTTGCAGAAAATAAAAACAGATATATGGAAGAGAAGTACATTGCGTCTATCGATCTGGGAAGCTCGAAGTTCGGGCTCTGCGTCGCCAAAGTCACGGGCGACGACGTCCAGATTGTGTACTATAAGGAGACGCCCTCGGAGGGCATCCGCTACAGCATGATTGCCAATCCGCTCAGGGCTTCGCAGCGGCTCCGGCAGGCCGTCGAAGAGGCGGAGAAGGAGCTGATGATCAAGATTCTCCAGGTGGTGGTGGGCATGCCCCGCAACGAGGTTGCGCAGGTGACGGCATCGGCCCGCATCGAGCGCACGAATCCCGACGACTATATTACCGTCGAGGAGGTACAGGCCCTGAAGTCCATGGCCCTGGAGACCTATCCCCTGCCCAATCCGGACAGCCAGATCATGTACGGTGCCGTGGCACAGTCTTTCTCCATTGACGACGAAATCCAACTGGTGGAAAGCGACGTGGTGGGCACGCTGTCCAGCTCGCTGGAAGGGAACTTCAAGGTGTTCATCGGAAGCCGGAAGGCTACGACGGCGCTGGACAAGATCTTCAACAGCCTCAACATTGCCGTGGCCAAGAAGTATTTCCTCCCGGAGGTGGTCGCGAGGACCGTGCTCACGGAGGAGGAGTGCATGGGCGGCGTGGCTCTTGTGGATGTGGGTGCGGGGGTTACTTCCGTCGCCATCTACCACGGGGGGATCATGCGTTACTATGCATCCATTCCCTTTGGCGGGAAGGCCATTACCAATGATATCCGTACGGAATGCTCCATTTCCGAGGACCTGGCGGAGAAGATCAAGAAGCGCTTTGGCGCGGTGCAGCCCGGAAAACTGGCAACGCTGGGAGAGAAGGTGCTGCAGATTCGTCTGACGGAGCCGTTCAAGGAGGTTCCGGTTCGTTATATCTCGGAGGTTATCGACTGCCGTGCCCGTGAGATTGTGGAAGCCGTGCTCTTCTATATCCAGGAGAGCGGCCTGCAGAATTCCCTGCGAAGCGGCATTGTCCTTACCGGCGGCGGCGCCGAGCTGGTCAACTTCAAGAGCCTCATCGAGGAGATGTCGGGCTACAATGTACGCAAGGGATATCCCCGTTTCACGTTCTCGGCATCGGCCGGGAGCGGGGTGTACTCCACTGCGGCGACATCGGCCATCGGCATGATTCTGTCGGCCAAGGATGACAATCTGCCCGACTGCGTGAGCGCGCCGGCGGCGGGTGAGAAGGAAGAGGAAGAGGAGACCGTGGAGGTGGAGGTGAAGGAGACGCTGTTCGAGCCGGACGATTTCGGGGAGGCGCAGCCGGTGGAGAAGCCTCAGAAGACAACCCGGGTCAAGGTTTCCAAGCCCAAGAGCGAGAAGACCGGCATTTTCAGCATTTTCTGGAAGAACGTGGAAGACTCCGCCCTCAAGTTTTACGATAACGCCAACAAAGAAGAGTAATTATGAACGCAGACATCAATATCATTCCCCGCGACTGGGAAGAGGATTCCGCCATCATCAAAGTGATCGGAGTGGGTGGAGGCGGATGTAACGCGGTCAACTATATGTACAAGCAGAACATCCAGGGCTGCAGTTTCATCGTGTGCAACACCGACGCGCAGGCGCTTGCTTCCAGCGAGGTTCCGGTGAAGATCCAGATGGGGCAGAACGGCCTGGGAGCCGGAACCGATCCTACGGCCGGACGCAATGCTGCGCTGGAAAGCCAGGACGAGATTGTCCGCAAGGTGCTGGACTGCGGGACCAAGATGCTCTTCATCACGGCCGGCATGGGCGGCGGTACGGGTACCGGTGCCTCCCCTGTCATTGCCAAGATGGCCAAGGACCGCGGTATCCTTACTGTGGCGGTTGTGACCATTCCGTTCAAGAACGAGGGCAACGAGAGCCAGTCCAAGGCCGTGGACGGCATCCATGAGCTCGAAAAGAATGTGGACGCACTCCTTATCATCAACAACGAGAAGCTGTATCAGTTCTTCGGAGACACGTTGATCCAGGAGGCATTCCCGAAGGCGGACGAAGTGCTGGCTACGGCTGTTCGCGGCATCATCGAGGTCATCAGCTGCCCCGGTTACATCAACGTGGACTTCCAGGATGTGTGCAAGATGATGCGGAGCTCGGGCATGGCGCTGATGGGAAGCGGGGAAGGAACCGGCAATGACCGGCTGGAGATGGCCGTGAAGGGTGCTTTCGAGAGTCCGCTGCTGAACGACTTCGACCTCAAGACTGCCAAGAACGTCCTGGTGAACATCACCACGGGCAACAATGAGCGCGGCGCCAAAATGAGCGACCTCGAGCGCATTGACGACATGATTTCCGAGTACACCGGAGATGCCAACCATTTCAAGAAGGGCATCATCTGGGACAACGATCCCGAGTTCGGCGACAAGGTGCGCATTACGGCCATTGTCACGGGTTTCGAGATGGATCTGGGCGGTCTGGGCCTGGACAAGAACCTGGGAAACCTCGTGATCATTGACGATAACTTCGAGTGGGAACAGGCCGAGCACAACGGTGAGATGCACATCCCTGCCGGCCCCGAGCCCATCAAAATCGGCTACAACAACTCCGACAACGCCAGGCACTTCAACTTCGCCACCGACCGGCGCCCGGTCCTCTGCATTGAGCCCGGTGCACCCAAGAGCGACCTCGAGATCACTCCCGCCATTCGGCGTAAGCACTGACACGCAAGTCGCTGTTTTATAGGCAGTTATAGATTGTCGGGTGCACCGCGCGGCGCACCCGACAATTCGTAAGTGGCTATAGGATAGCTATTTGCGTATTACGCTAAACTCATGCTCGAGCGTGCCCGTTGGAATTGTGCATGGAATCCGCTAAATTTGCAGATTCAATTCAAAGACACATGGAAAGAAGAACCCGCGTAAGATTTGCTCCGTCACCTACCGGCCCGCTGCATATGGGCGGTGTGCGCACGGCACTGTATAACTACCTGTACGCCAAGCAGAAAGGCGGAGATTTTATTATCCGCATCGAGGATACCGACTCTCACCGTTTTGTTCCGGGAGCCGAACAGTATATCATTGAAGCACTGAACTGGTGCGGCATCATCCCCGACGAAGGTGTGGATGAGAACGGAAAAGTGGTGGAGGTTGCTTCCGAAAAGCATCCCCATGCTCCTTACCGCCAGAGCCAGCGCCGGCCCATCTATCGGCAATATGCCGAGCAGCTCGTAGCAGCCGGCTGGGCTTACTACGCTTTTGACAGCGCAGATGAGCTCAACGAAAAGCGTGCTGCAGCCGAGGCCAAGGGCGAAACTTTCATGTACAATGCCGCCTCCCGTAGCCAGCTCCGCAACTCCCTCAGCCTTCCCGAGGATGAGGTAAAGCGCCTCCTGGAAACCACCACCGACTGGACCGTCCGCTTCAAAATGCCCGAGAACCGCGTCGTAAAGATGGACGACCTCATCCGCGGCCACGTGGAAGTGAATACTGACACCCTGGACGACAAGGTACTTTGGAAGCGGGCCGATGAACTCCCTACC